>Ga0209291_1000068_pt1 | contig 100074 bp, 69 predicted proteins | sample GOMGulsemesocosm_FD_184633 | JGI IMG/M metagenome (GOLD analysis project Ga0209291, IMG submission 184633) | Methane-oxidizing microbial communities from mesocosms in the Gulf of Mexico - GOM9B Gulf of Mexico (SPAdes) (version 2) | ecosystem: Environmental > Aquatic > Marine > Cold seeps... | reverse complement strand
ACCTGATACAGACTCACCATTAATCTTTTCTATGATCATCGATGTCGATAATTTTGTGTTTTCACCTTTGACTTTGTCTGAGCCTACAATAATAACGCCCCCCTTTTTGTTGTAAGAAAAGTTATGACGCAAGCTATCGTCAAGCGCCATCACCACCAAGGGGCCAGATTGTCGATAGGCGCTACTCACTAATGTCTTTTTAACCGGTACCTTAGCGCCAGTTTCTTCACGCCACTTTACTAACTGCTGCCACATTTGGCGGGATAATTCTGGATTATCTTTGCTGATGTCTTTGGTTTCACCCATATCATCAGCTATGGCATAAAGCTCAAGACGGCTACCATCACCAGGCTGTTCTTCACCAACAAAGTGCTCTACCAGTTTGTGGCTTCGGTTTCGAATAACACTTACCGGTGTAGAACGCCAATATGCATCTGTTTTTCCCTTTCCGAAAAAACCAAGGGCATAAGCTGGAAAATGGAAGGCCAGATAGTCACGATTCAATTTGGCATTGGCATTCTTCATCAGTGGCACCATAGATTCTCCGTCGAGGATCTGATCATGCTTTTTCTCAAAAGAGGCTTTATCCGTTCCAGCCAGCGCTAACAGCGTTGGGAAAAAGTCGATACCCGCCACCATTTCATTAGTCACTTGCGCAGGCGCAATTTTGCCCTTCCAATACATAATCAGTGGCACACGAATGCCACCTTCGTAGAGCATGGTTTTGCCCCCTTTTAGCGGGTCGTTACCGGTATACTCACTGGCGCCATTAATGCCAAGACTGTTATATCCGCCAACGCCGCCATTATCGGAATAAACAATAACTAAGGTATTATCGAGCAGATCGAGACTTTCCAGATTTTGCATCAATGAACCGAGGCTATCATCCAGCTTCTTCACCATAGCAGCAAAGACCGGATTTTTATCAGCGCCATCTGTGGCTCGAGATCTGAAAGGCTGAATATCTTCTTCAGGCGCGTTGACTGGACCATGAACCAGATAATGATTCATCATCAACAGGAAGGGTTTACCTTGGGATTTTAAATCTGCCAACATGGCCGGTGTCTTGCGATCAATATAGTCGCTGAGGTACTCACCCTTCTTCACCAGAGACTCATCAACCACGGTAAAATGACCCGCCTTGTTATTGCGCTTGTCATTCTTTTCACCGTATATAATTTGAAAACCACCCTTAACCTGCTTCGAACCCGCACCAGCAACTCCTCCGCTATGGAAATGTGCCCAGCGCGATGGATGATAAATAATTTCACTCATATAGGCGCCCGCATACGGCCCGCTGCTATAACGCGCTTTAAAACCCCGCTGTGGCGGCAGTGTTGTTGGGGTATATCCCAGATGCCACTTGCCAAACTGCACCGCATTGTAACCTTGGCCTGTGAGGGCATCGGCAAAGGTTTTAATATTAAGCGGAAGATCGCTTCTGTTAGGTGGGGGGATCAGACTGCGATGAGCGCCTTTACCACGTTCAGCACCACCCACGTTATACATGCCGGTGCGACCATTGTATTGCCCAGAATAAAGCGCGCCCCGTGCAGGCGCACAGTTAGGTGAGTTTGCATAAGCATCGGTGAACTTCAATCCCTGTGCTGCCAGACGATCGATATTAGGGGTTGTATAGTATTTAGCCCCATAAGCACCGAGGTCCGTATAACCTAGATCATCAGCGTAGAACACCACGATATTGGGCTGCTCCTGTGCCAAAGCAGATGATACGCCCCCTCCTGCTAGTAATACCAGTAGGATAAATAGTACGTGAGTTATTTTCATCACCTAATCCTTATTTAAAGAGTCTGAAATCGGCGCAGTGCTTGGTATAGCAGAAATGTCCATAGCGACAGACTCTTGATCGGCCTTGTCAACAGCGACAACTCGATAGGTATAAGGAATATCCTCCACCACATCCGTATCAGTGTATGTTGTAGCTGTTAGGTTTGATGTTAACAATTCAAATGGGGCATTGGGATTGATTTGACGATAAATACGGTATTCAGAAAACTCATTCTTGCCTTCGTATGACCAAGCAAGCTGTACTTGTTCAGGGTTAGCAATTGCGCTTAACTTACTCACAGATTTTGGCGTAGGTAGTGAACTTGCCTCACGGGGGATCTTTATTTGCGTGTATGACAATGCCGGCAAAGTGCCAGTGAATTTATTTTCAGCCTTAGCATAGGTAATAGCCGTTGAAACATGCTCTCCCCATTGATCCTCAGTATTAACCATAGTGGTAGAAACCGGTTTATTGGTGTGATCCAAGCTAACACCAGCAACAGCTATATTAATAAGCTGTGTTTTGAGCGATTTATTTAACAAATACACAGTCACTTCATCAACCGTTTTGGAAGTAAAACCATAAACCTGCTTATGATCAGATGAAGATTCCACCATCATAGCGCCCTGTGCATCAGCTAGCAGCCCCATACCAAGATGAAAGGGGTTCATTCGATTGTTTTGTTGATGGTTAATTAGCGCGTCTTCTGCTCCTGTCGGGCGGATGTTACTCCAAAATGCTGTAGTAAACCAATTACCCAGTACAAACTCTTGCAGCATCTCGGTTAGTAATAACCCCTTACTGTATCGATCAAAGCCATTATAATTCTTACTTTTACCCATACCGTATTCATGATTAGATATTAATAATCCCGGTCGGCCTAGTGATTTAGCAATCTCACGATAACCATTAGCAGAATTACGCCAAGCACGCGCATTATTTTTTCGATCCAACAGTGGTACTTCAACCATCCACTCATCGAAAGTACCAGGAGGTAAATCTGGATCTCCGCCATAAGGCCATTTCCCGTGGGTTTCTAAACCATCAGCTAAGCCACCATCATTAGCAAGAAACTCGGTAATTTGCTTTGTGGTCGCTTTGTTGTTATTCCAAAAAATAAGGATATTTGGATCTGCCGCTTTCATAGCTTCTGCATGTGCTTTAAATGCTTTAGCATAGGCTGCCACTGAGCCATGTCGAAATTCTTCTTCATTACCAATATACCAGATTGCGCCCCCATGCCCTCTCGTTAAAACGTATTTAACCATGCGTACAGCGCGGTCGACACTATCTTGTTGGCGATTGTATTTATGACCCGATAAAGAATTAACACCGAACATGCCAGTAATGCCGCTTTTATTAACAAACGCAATGTACTCATCTAAACTCATCCAATTAGCCGCAGGTACTTTGTCGTCTGGGTTCCATGTAGGATCCCAGGTATCTCCTCTGCGCATACCTGTCGGATTTTCCCAGTCCCAATATTTAACAACTGAACCACCAGGGAAGCGTGAGGTACCAATGCCCACTTGATTAGCCCAAGCAGCAATAGACCCGTCATAATCAGCATCAGCATCCTCATAATAGATATGGTGCATACCAACCAGTTTATCGCTGATCAGCCACTTTTCGTTATCAGCGTTCACTGATACCTCAACTGCTACTGAAATATCACAACATAACAAACCAAAACATAAACCCAAGGCACGGGTCAAAATTGCAGGAGATTTAAAATATTTTTTTTTCAAAATTGCCATGAAATTTGACCTATTAAGTGGCTTGTGAGCTTTCATCTTGCTCAGGAAAATATTGAAAGGCTAAGTAATACTTGATTACGTGTGTATTGCTAGCCGCATAAAAGTACTGATATTGATAACAATTACATCACAACTATGTGTTGCAAATACGCCAGACATTCAAAAATCAGTCTCAAATTGTCGCAAGTTGTATCAAAGGTGATGCAAAATGAGATATTTTCACGCAAACTGTCAGTTATAGTATTTAGCAGTATCAAAAGAAGATTAATAAGTTATGACAAAAAATATTCTTATAGTGGACGATCAAGCAGAAATTCGTGATTCTCTGGAAAGCTATTTGAAAAAACATGCCTTCCAAATTAGTCAAGCTGATGGTGGTGAGCAAATGCGCTCAATATTAGCAAAAGAGCAAATAGACTTAGTACTACTAGATGTGATGATGCCAGATGAAGATGGTTTGACCTTATGCAAGTATTTGCAAGAAATTAACGGACCTCCGGTTATTATGTTAACGGCAATGGATGATGCGACCGATTGCGTTGTCGGCCTAGAAATGGGCGCCGATGATTATGTGACTAAGCCTTTCATTCCACGAGTATTATTAGCGCGTATAAAAGTAGTACTACGAAGACAACAAGCAGAGTCAACATCGACAAAAACACATCAACAAAACCCTGCTGTCTGTCATTTTGATATTTGGCGACTGGATATACAGCAACGGCAGTTAATTCGTAATGACGATTTAATAGTCCCCTTGAGTAGCTCAGACTTTCACCTGCTAGAAGTTTTTCTAGCGCATCCGCAACAAGTATTGAGCCGTGATCAAATCCTCAATTTGACCAAAGGCCGAGATGCTTTTCCATTTGATCGCAGCATTGATAATCAAATTAGTCGATTACGAAAGAAGATAGAAGTCGACCCGCAAAAGCCTAGTTTAATTAAAACCGTTTGGGGCGATGGCTATATGTTTACCGGTACTCGTGCTAATAACACGTGAATAAATTTAACCTCTGGCCTAAAAAACTTACCCACCAACTTATGGTGTTGTTTTTGTCGGCCTTGTTATTATCGCAAGTTACCAGTCTATGGTTACTCTTTGACCGCAATCTCAGTTCCATAGAAACCCAGAACCAAAAAAAAATAACTAATGATGTGCTTAATTTGGCAAAATTACTTGATGCAAGCGAGCCACAATTATACAAAAAAATCCTGTCTACTTGGAAGATCCCTGGGGTAATTTTTAAGCTAACAACACAGACTGATATTAGCTCTCCAAGTACTACTCGTGAAATATTCCTTAGTAAAAAAATTGCCGAATGGTTAAAGGATAAGTTTGGCAAATCGGTACGACTAAAAGTTGAACTTTCTCAAATTTCCTCTAGTGAAAAAGCAAAAATAGACTGGCTGACTAAACTGGTCAAGGATAATACAGGTAACGAATTTAAACGCCTTAATTTCTCACCTGTGAATCAGCTCAATGTTGCCATTCCATTGCAAGACGGTCGTTGGCTCGAAGCAGAAGCTCAACCGCCAGCAATTTCATCCCTTATTAATTCCCAAAAAACCTTGATTTTTATTCTGATCACTACCCTATTAATCTCAGCAATACTGTTTTGGAGTCTACGAAAAATAACCAAACCATTATCACAACTAACTCAAGCCGCTAATAAATTAGGTCGTGGCCAAAAAGTATCGACAATAGAGAAGCAAGGCCCAGTTGATATAAAAAATACTATCGCGGCTTTTAATTTGATGAATGAACGATTACAGCGCTTTGTTTCTGAGCGCACGCATATGTTGGCGGCACTTTCACATGATTTGAGAACACCTTTAACCAGCATGCGTTTGCGTGTAGAAGTGCTACCTGAAAGCATTGAGCGAGAAAAAATATTAGTAAGTTTGGATGAAATGCAGCTAATGTCTGAAGCAACGCTGTCATTTATCAGTACAGGCAGTGATAAAGAAGATACGGTAAAAATTGATATTGCCGCTTTAATTTGCAGTATTTGTGATGACCTTATTGAAATGGGTGAGCCAGTACAGTTTGAATACCAACAAGCAGTTATTCTGTCTTGTCGACCTATGAGTTTAAAACGTTCATTTACAAATTTAATTAATAATGCCATCAAATACGGAAAATCTGCAAAAGTCACTTGTGAGCAACAAGACAATACCGCCATTATCACCCTTCAGGATAAAGGCTCTGGTATCCCAGAAAAATATCAAAGTAAAGTTTTTGAACCTTTTTTTCGCATTGAATCATCACGAAGTCGTGAAACTGGCGGTATTGGCTTAGGCCTATCGATAGTGCAACAAAATATCAATAATCATGGTGGTGATATAGCGCTACGTAATAATGATATCGGTTTGCAAGTGACGATTAGCTTGCCCTGCTAGGACGTGTTTATCTTTCATAGTCACTTTTTCTAAGATATAAAATCTCTCTATTAATCGACTCAAAAAATAAGCGATAAAATATACAAATTTTATAACTTCATCATCGGATAATTAAATATGTTTCAATCCTTTAAAAAATTTACACCTGCCTTTGCATTAATACTTACATCGGTATTTACTTTCAGTCCTACAATAAATGCCAATAGCTCAGAAGCAGTACCGCACAATAAAAATAACACATACCATAATCAACCTAACATTGTATTTATTCTGATTGATGATTGGGGATGGCAGGATGTCGGTTTTATGGGCAGCACCTATTATGACACCCCGAATATGGATGCCTTGGCAAAACAAAGTATTCGTTTTGATCACGGCTATTCTTCTGCGCCTAATTGCGCACCAACACGCGCGGCGCTGATGTCTGGTCAGTATGCACCTCGCACAGGCATTTATACCGTTGGCGACCCTGCCCGCGGTAAAACCGAACAACGAAAATTGATCCCCATAAACAATAATACAGTACTGAGTAATAGTGTTGTCACTATGGCACAAAGCATTAAATCCGCTGGCTACAATACCGCTTTTATGGGTAAATGGCATTTAGGTAAAGGCACAAATGGCGGGCCACTGGTGCAAGGTTTTGATATCAACATTGGTGGTAATGAGTCAGGTGCACCTCAAGGAGGCTATTTTGCCCCTTATAACAATCCTGATATGACTCAGGGACCTGATGGGGAGTACATGACTGACCGCCTTACTCGGGAAGCGATAAGGTATATTGAACAGCAATCGAAAGATAAACCTTTCTTCCTCTATCTTTCCCATTATGCCGTTCATACCCCCATTCAGGCCCCAAAAGATACCACAGCCAAATATGAAAAACGCCAAGGGGATGAATTTCACCATAACGCCAAATATGGCGCTATGGTTGATCATGTGGATCAAGGCGTAGGTAAAATACTGGCAACACTTAAAACTAAAGGGTTTGATGATAATACCCTGATCGTGCTTACCTCTGACAACGGCGGTCATGGCCCGCTTACTCAAGCACCCGATCTACGAGGTTTTAAAGGCTCGCCCTATGAGGGCGGAAATCGCGTGCCTTTGCTCATTCGTATGCCAGGGCACAAGGGCGCAGGTCGCATCACCAATGTCGCGGTGAACTCCATTGACTTTTATCCAACCTTAGTTGAAATGGCTGACGCTAAGATGCCGGAGGGGCAGATTTCTGATGGAGAAAGCCTAGTACCTATCCTAAACGGTGGCAATGCCTTGCAGCGTGATGCCCTCTTCTATCACTTCCCAGCTTACCTTCAACCCAAAAGTAATAACAAAGGAGTCTGGCGTGCTCGGCCATTTGGCGCTATTCGCATGGGAGATTATAAGTTAATAGAATTTTTCGAATATGGCCAACTTGAACTCTATAACCTTGTCGAGGATAGCAAAGAAAGCAAAAATTTAGCCCTTGAAAAGCCACAGATAACGGCAAAACTGTTGAAAAGGATGCAGACGTGGCGCACTGAAACGAATGCACCAATCCCAACTAAGCTCAATCCTGAATATAATAAGAAATATGCTCCTAAAAACTATATTACATGGCAAGAAGTAAAGTCGCTGTTAGAGTAATTTAAGATTAATCTCTAGTGTATGTTAAGCTTTGTTTATCATGCCCTAATTCTATTGAATAAATATTTGTCAGATATAGGTTGTTTAGATATCGAAAGGCCACACCAAGTGAAGTTAAACGTTGATTTCGTATTTTTCTCCCCTACTTTGTTCGCATAATACAATCTAAATGGATAGAGCCATCAAGTGAAGCAGAAGTTTTGCTAATAATAATTAGTTCATTCGGCCTAAAATTGTAATAGCTTAAGCGTTCTGAATCTAACGTATTGAAGTAAAATAGGAATATTACTGAAAATGAGTTGTAAAAAAGGAGTAAAGTGAGACTTTACTCCTTTTAAAAAGTAACTTGATATCGCTATCAGGTTACTCGCTTTAATAACTCAAATAAGCTTCTAAAGTTTATAACTCACGCTTAGCTCAACGCGTCTGTCGCTATAACCAAAATTTTCTGGTCGCTCCATGTTTTCATAATACGAATGTAACTCGGTACGGGTTAGATTTTTTCCTTTAAGAGATACTTTCAACTTTTTATTAATTCGATAACTCATAGACGCCGATAAGCTGCCACTTGCCTCACGGAAAACCGCATCATCGTTATTTACCTCATGAAAATAGTCATCACGCCAGTTATAAGCAATCCTTGCTGAAAAATCATCATCAGCATAAATGCCAACCACGTTGTAGCTAAATTCAGACAAGCCCTCTAATGGTAAATTACGCCCCTCTATAGTAGAAGGTGCTTCACTGTCAATCCAAGTACCATTTAACTGAATACCTAGATGCTGTAGATAGCCGGGCAGAAAATCAAAAAATTGTTGGTAAGCAACTTCAAGACCTTTTATATCCCCCTCTTCACCATTAGTTTGGCTGGTTATATCAAATTCAACACCATCATAAGTCTGTTGGATAGTAGATTTTCTCAAAAAACCATCCACTTTTTTGTAAAAAAGCGATCCCGCTACATAACTGTTATCATTAAAATACCATTCCAAACTAACATCGGCATTATCAGAGGTAAATGCTTTGAGATATGGGTTGCCTGCTTTTCCGGTCATCTCCTCATAATTCAAACTAGTTGTTGATGGACTCATGGCCATAAAACTAGGTCGTCCCATCGTTTTAGAGGCTGCAAAGCGCAAAAGTAATTCTTCGCTTAAATCAAATTTAACATTCATTGATGGCAGAATATGATTTTCATCAGTATCAACCGTCAATGGCTCGTAGCCACCCTCTGCTTGTAAAACAGCGCCTGTTGATGAAATGTCAGTTTTGATTGCGCGCACACCAACATTACCCGATACCGGAATACCGGCCAACTCAGAAACCATATTTAGCTGAGCATAAGCGGCGTAGGTTTTTTCGGTAAAATCATAGGTATCATTTTCAAGAGGTTTATCGTAAATGGACCCAATACCGTATGCTGCCAAAATCGCTTCTTTATTGTCTCTTAAAAATTCACTATCTGCGATAACCATGCCTTGTGGCCGAATTACCCCGCCTTCTTTGGCATAAAAATCATCAGAACCCGCGATAAAAAGCCCATCGAAACCATTAAGGTCCCCTGCGACATTGCCTACTTTTAGATCAAAAGAATCACGTCTTGCATCACGCGAAGTAATACGAATGCCGGCGTCAATACTTTCGATAACACCATCATATATGTCATAGCTAAAATCAAAACGTGCTGCCGTTTCGCTGCCAGTTAAGTCTTGTGACCTGTCACGATACTGTTGAAGTTTATAATTGTCAGGATCACTGACATCTAATGGTTCACCACCAGAAAAGACGGTTACCTCGGGGGAACTATTACGAGCATCAGTATAATCCATAGTAAGCACATTATTTTGAGACTTGGCCTGCGGCTTCATATTGACTTCTTCTTGATGGCTATCACTATCGGTATAACTGACCTCAGCATTAAATTGCATATCACCGAGTGAATATTCACCACCAATGGCCACATTATAACCGTCAGTATCGCGTACGTTGTATTGAGATAACGCATTGTAAATAGCTTTTTTAAACGATGCTGTGGCGACATGGCCTGCGTCATCAAAGGTAATAGCAGTAAGGTCTTTAATTTTATGAGTAAATACCTGAGCTTCTCTACGCTGGACACTTTCGTACTGGGTAAAGCCGGTATCTAAGAATAAACTGAGATCGTTATTAGGCACCCAATCAAAGCCTAACAAAACATTAGTACGCTCTGTCTCTTCTTGCCCAAAAACGATATTGTTACCATTTGACATTTTAGCGCCAGCAGGTGGATTAAATTTTTCAGGAACATCGTCTTTCCAGCGAAAGGTTTTGCTACGTTCAAAAGCCGCTTGACGCTCTTGATAATTAACCGCAAGCAAGGCTCCGATATCACCCATACCGGTTTGCCATTTATTACCAAGTACCAGGCTAAACTTAGGGCTTACTGGATCTACTCCATCGGCATCTGCAGCCAAATCAGCATATTCTGCGCCAACAGTCACTGCAGCCTTAAATTCACTAAAATCGGTAGAGCGTAGGCGACGCATATCTATGTTGCCACTGATCCCCCCCTCAATTTGTTTGGCCATAGCTGACTTACTAACATCGACTCTTTTCATCGCTTCAGAAGGTATATCGCTATAATTGACATTACGTGTACCACCGGTAAACACGGTTCGGCCATCCACTAAAGACAAGGTTTGTCGTAACCCTCTCAGGGCTACCGAGTCACCTTCGCCACTGTCACTACTGGCGATTTGTATGCCGGGCACTCGTTGTAATGCTTCGGCTATATTTGCATCACTAAACTCGCCAATATCAGTTGCAGAAATGGAATCTTGTACTTGTGACGCTTGGCGTTTCTCAGTCATTGCCGAGGTGAGCGCATTGCGTATACCAGTAACCTCAATCACTTCAACTTGTTCTTCTTTCGCTTGCTTTGTTTCTGGCTTTTGCTCTGCAGCTTGGGCTGGAGTTAGCGCGGCAGCAATACAAATTGCCAGTGTTGTTTTTAACAAATTATGTTGTTTTATTTTTCTCTTATTTTTATTCATTGTATTTACCCTAATAAGATTGAACTTAACTCAGCTATATGAAGCTCCAGTAGGCTATTATTTTTCCTTATACTACGCCTAGAACTGGATCTGACTATCACTAGTAAAACAAATGAATGTGTCAAAGTTATGCCCAAACAATACTATTTTTCCTCAATAGGATTACACTCTGATACATCTTGATACAGATAGAAAATTTCGGGAAATCAAGGAATATACTCATATCTATATAACCTGTTTCAGAGATATTTTTATATCTGGTTGATTTTATTTATCAACCTATTTACTGAAGGTCCCTCCGCCTGCAAACCGTTCTCATAGGTTTTACCTTAACGATTAGGTTCTTGTCAAAAGAGTTTAGAGTTTTATTTCAAAGATTTAGGCTACGCCCTCACTTTGCCTTACCTGATTTCCCTTTGCCCTTGAAAAGAATGTTGCCGCTTTTTATTTGCGCTAGATCGTTCAGCATTTCGGGCTTCACTTCTTCCCACCAACGATCTAGGTATTTTTTATAGCGTTGCACGACTTGTGGGTGCTGGGCGCTGACATCAGTTAAACCGCCGGGATCCTTGATATAGTCAATAAGCTCGGGCGCTGCTCCTAGCTTGCCCCAAGTCATTCGGTACTGCTTGTCGTAAACGGCAGCATAATTATATTTGTATTGCTCAAGTTGGTCACTGCGTGGCCAGCGTCCTCTGTGAGATACCAGTATGCGATTTGTTGGCACAATGCTTGTTTGCCCTAAGATGTCTGGCAGCAAACTATGGCCGCTGATCTTCGGATCATCGAGTTTCACCCCTGCGATGGCAGCAAAGGTGGGTAGCAGGTCGGTTGCACTGGCAAGCACATTGTTCTTGCCAGCTTGAGTCACACCTTTCCAGCGAATAAAAAAGGGCACGCGGGTAGAGCCAACCCAAGCCTGACTTTTGGCACCTCTCATGCCGGCGTTATACAGACCCAATTCCTGAAGAAAGCCATCATCATCGTGCCCAGCACCACTTGCTCCTGAGATAGCGTGTCCATTGTCAGTCATAAAGATCAGTATCGTTTCGCGAGGTGAAGTTTGTTGCTCCTGCCACTTCAACAGACGACCTAAGTTAGCATCCAAAGCACTGACCATGGCGTAATAGCCTTGCTGCTTTTTCGTCAGTTTGGTGTCTTTGTATAAGTCCAAGAACTGCTGCGGTGCCGCGATTGGGCCGTGCGGGATACTGGTAGGGATATAGGCAAAGAAGGGTTTACTGCTATCGGCGCTTTCCATCCACTTCATCGCTTCGGTAAATAATACATCGGCACAGAAGCCTTTATATTTGACCCTCTTGTCATTGAAATTAAGAACAGGATCAAAACGTTTTAGCTGGTTGAAGGTCCAGAGCGCATGATCAAAACCGCGTTTATGGGGTTCAAGGGGTTTACCGCTGAGCCCCACCTTATCTTTACTCGCACTCAGATGCCACTTGCCGAACATGGCCGTCTGATAAGATCCTTTTTTCATAACCTGCGGCAAAATAGTTATATCATCGCGCAGGTTATTGCGCTTTAAAATAGTATGTGTCACGCCTGCTACAAAATGATGGCGACCGCTCATTATCTCCGCCCGCGTCGGTGCACAAGAGGGCGCCACATTGAAGTTACTGAACTGAAGCGACTCAGCTGAAAGCTTGTCCAAATTAGGTGTATGAATGAGTTTGTTGCCCATCATACCCAACTCTCCCCAACCCATGTCATCAGACATCACCAGAATGATGTTTGGTTTCGGCCCGTCAATTTCGCTCAATGCCTCCCCGAAAGCTGGAGCTAAATAGAAAACAAAAAGCGCCAAAATTGCAATTGGACTACGAAGGGCTTTAACACTTCTTTGTATTGCTGCTTTGTGCATATTGTTTCATTATCCTTTTATTAATTTGAACGTTACAGGCCACAACTCATTATCAAAAACGGCATCAGTTGGCGGGGTGATCACAATACCTTTATCCGTGCGTGTCCATGATATGTCTGCATCACTGCCAAGTAATATAATAGCTTTAATTTTCACCTCTTTTCCGACAGCGCTCTTTGCAAAGCTGGTAATGGTAAAGGGTTTTTCCGGCCAGCCCAAGCGGGTTGCGTAGATATTGAGATCATCCTTGCTACGAGTAAAACGAATATCGCCATCGTTTAATTTAAAGCGGCCCATTTGAAGACGTTCAGGATCATTATAAACAAGTCCCTTCTTTCTTGATTTCACTTCACCTAAGGATTTACCTGGCTCTAGCTCTCCGTACACCAACCAAGGACGACTGGCATGGATCCCTTCGCCAACAACATCCATCCAACGCTTCATCGCTTTTAAAAATAAAACCTCTTTTTCCTGAATAGAGCCGTCTGGTTTTATCGCAAGGTTAAGCATCATGTTGCCGTTTTTACTGACGGTGTCGATGATTTTTCTGAAATTCCGCTCCGCAGCTGAATTCCCTCTACCAGGGCGATAAAACCATCCTGAGATGCTGCTGTGTGTTTGCCATTTATAAGGAGCCGTACCGACCAGAAACCCGCCTTCATAGTCGGGAACAGCCTCTTCTTTGTAAAGCGATTCGCGCTTGAAAGTGATGACCGGCTCAACACCCCATTGCTGAGATTTATTATAATAATTCGCTACTATGCGGCGAAAAGCGTCTTGTGTGACATAACTGCCGGTAGCTTCAAAAATATCAGCGGTTCCGCCATCAACAAAAATATAATCAGGGTGAAAAGTATCCACCAATTCACCGAGGGTATCTTCCCATTTTTGAGTGGCTTCAGGTTTTGGTAAACCGTTTTTATCTAAGCCTTCACCGTAAAGCTGAACAAAACGTGGATCTGCGCTGTCATAACCTTTGACCTTATGATAGTACCAAGAGTGTCTAGCTACGTGAGTGGAAACCCCCACCTTAACTCCGCGTTTTCTGGCGGCATCGATGACAAGTTTAGTGGTATCTTTCTTCGGCCCCATTTTAGCCGCATTAAACTCATCGATTACTTTTGAGTCCCACATAGCAAATCCGTCATGGTGGATAGCCTGAGGAACAATATATTTAACGCCGGCTTCATCCAATAAGCGGACCATTTCTTCTGGATCAAAGCCATCACTGCTCATCAGCGGAATAAGATCTTTGTAGCCAAATTCTTTAGGATCGCCATACCACTTTTTTTGCATAAGATAAGTAGCCGCTTGTTGGTTATCCGGTTTGTCTGGAAATGGAGGGTACATATGGCGTGCCCACTGCCCAACCGGGTTTTTAATAGCGGTGCCTTTAAATTCTCCTTTTTGCCCAAAGAACTTAACCACATCTTTGTTAAAATGATCACCCATTATTGAGTGGGGACCCCAATGATAGAAAAAACCGATCTTTGCATCATGAAACCATTCAGGTGCCTGATACTGTGACAAGCTCTCCCGGTTTGGCTCATAGTGAACAGTTGCTTTTTTTGGGGTATTAGCTTGAGCATTAATCGCTCCGATAAACATCAGAAAAAAACTGCCAACCCACACTTTCAGGTATTTCATTTTTAATGTAAACACTGTTTATTTATCCTTTATATGATTGAATTTAACTCTGTAATATCCAAATAAATGCCAACGCGTGTTGGCATATTGAAATTAAACGATTGATAGGCTCAATTCGAACTTAGCTTAATACTTTGCTGTGACAACATCTGACTCTGGGCCTTAATTCGTGCGCCCGAAAGCGAGTCACCAACTCGAATAAGTACACTGGCAATACCTGCTTCGGTTTTAACGCTATTGCTATTAACAAGACTGATATCGCCCTCAACCGCAAAACTAATGTCCTCACCGGAAACAGGAATGACATTACCTTTTTTATCGACAATTTTTGCATAAACAAATACGGTATCATTGACACCCGCTTGTACTTGTTTACCGCTTTCATCAATTTCCAGTTCAATTTTAAATTGAGCTTCAGGTGTAGCTACATGATGTTGCGCTGCAATTTTGCCGTCTATATAACCTAACGCTTGCAGTTCACCCGGCTCAAATTTATCCAGTTTGAAGGTAAATGGCGGGTGCGCTAAATTATTACTATTGGCGTTTTGATCGGGTTTTTGTTTGCCTAAACTTTGACCATTTAAAAATAATTCTACTTGCTCGCTGTTACTGAAAACTCGCACATTTAAGTCTGAATTTTTCTGCCATTCGCTGGCGATAAACACCATAGGTCCGCTCGGATATTTATCAGAAACTTCGTTAGCATCACGCTGTGACTGGAAAAAATAATAACCATATTTGGGTAGTCGATCGATACTCATAATGCCAGACGACTCAAGATCTTGATAATAACCGCGATTATAATCAAACATTACCCAATAACCATCGGCAAAAGCACGAGTATTGAAGTTGTCATTATGCGATTCTTGAATATTAGCGGCCTGCTGCAACAAGCGTTTTTCACCAGCACTCAAGAGTTGGCGACTGGAGCGTTCGGCCGCCATTAGTCCTTCCCAGTTGTCCTGATTGAGGCCGGCATTCATGGCGTGATATTCCCAATCGCCATATTCGGAGACGATATAAGGTCTGTTGCTCGGTGGCCTAGCTTTCTTCTTTTTCTTCTTACCCTTCTTATGTTTAGCGTGTTTTAGTCTGTGCTGACGCGCTTGTACATAAATGTCATAACCATAGTCTTTCCATCCTGCGGAAAAACACTGCTCATTGGGACACTCTTGATGCACAGCATCATTTAATTTATCGATAAACTCCTCGGTCATGCGAGATTCATTGAGGGAGCACTCCCACGCCAATACAGAAGGGTGATTACGATCACGACGTATCATATCTCGGCAAGTTTGGATCACCTGCTGACGAAACGACTCATTGTCGCTGTAATACTGCCAGCCAAGAATATCATTGAGTAGCAACAGACCAAGTTCATCGGCTGCATCCATAAATGCTGGAGAATGTGGGTAATGTGACAAACGCACATAATCAAAGCCAGCCGCTTTTATTTTAACGGCATCGCGATACTGAGCGTTGTCGGAAAGCGCATAACCTATGTACGGGTACTCCTGATGACGGTTAACACCGCGCAAAAACATCTTTTTGCCGTTAAGTTTGAAACTATCTTTCGTTATTTCAAAGTGACGAATACCAATGCGAGTAGCTTTTTCATCTGATATTTGCCCCTCGCTAACTACACTGGTCATCAGTCGATACAGGTTAGGAGTGCTTGTTGACCAAAGCTTAGGTTCAACAACGATCAGCGACTGCTCAATTTGTGAATCGTGACCTGCCGCTAAGTTAAACACATCAGAAGTCTGCTCTACTACTTTCTTTTCTTTAAAGTAGAGTGTTTGTTTTAGTGTAAATTGCTGATTTTTTTCACTGTCATTTTTAATGTGAGTGTTAACGGATATTTCAGCTTCTTTGTTGCTTACCCTTGGAAAGGATACATAAACGCCACCGCTGGCGACCTTGTCAGCAAACATTTCATCACTAATATGCAGTTGATTTTTTATCAACAATGAAACATTACGGTACAAACCACCATACATATTGAAATCAAGCCTATTCAGCGGTTTAGGCCCGGTGATCAGACTATCTCGGTTGTCTAACTTAACTAGAATTTCATTAGTTTTCTCAAAGCTTAATACGCTAGAAAGGTCGATAACAAAGGGTAAATAACCGCCATGATGTGTGATCATTTTATTATTATTGACCCAGACCTCGGCCTTATTCATTGCCCCTTCAAAACGTAAAAAGGCTTTTTTTCCTCGCCATTGAGGCTCAGCAGTAAAAGACTTTCGATACCAGGCCAAACCTTGCCACTGATCCTTAGTAACCTTAGGTTCTATTCGGGTGGTATGAGGCAGTTCAACCTGCTGCCATGCGTCTCCCTCTATTGACAAAATATCAAAACTTTCTACATCATTACCTGCCACATTCTCTGCTACAGAGTCAGCTCGATAGAACTGCCATTGTTTGTTGAAATTTAATGTGGTTGGAGAGAAGTTCTCCTCCAATTGCTGATTGGAGCATGCAGCAAGCGTAATGGTAAGGCTGAATAACGCCCAAATAACTAGCGTTTTTTTCATCGTTTTAATCCCTTCTGTCAACAAAATAAAAGTGCACAGGCTGACTAGTACCTTATCAAGCCTGTATTACTTAACCTTGTTTTAAGATTTATTTTGCTTTTTCTTATTTTTGCTCTTGCCCTTGTTTTTACTCTTTAACGTATCCAACATTCTGCTCACTGGGGTTAATGGGAACTCTGGGTGATCAACATGTGCTTGTGACATTATGCCGGTCATCCTTGCAACTTGATCAGGGTGACTGTCAGCAATATTATTTTCTTCGCCAATATCAGATTTCAGATTATACAATTCAGGTGCTTTACCTTGGAATCTCACCATTTTCCAATCGCCATCTCTAACCGCTTGGATAGGTCCTTGCTTTTCGTTAAATTCCCAGTAGAGATAATCATGCTTTGCTTGTTTTTGACTCTCGCCTAACATCGCTGGAACATAGGAGATACCATCACTTGCCTGACATTTTTCAATCTTGGCCAATTCGCAAGCTGTCGCCATTAGATCCCATGAGGCAAAAATATGCTCTGATGTTTGGTTTTCTTGAATGGTTTTAGGCCACCACGCGATAAATGGCGCTCTAATACCACCTTCATAAAGTGCTCTTTTACGCCCTTTAAATGGTCCGTTACTGTTGAAAAATTCTTTATCGAATTCATGACCATGATCACTAGTAAAAACTACCAAAGTGTTTTCATCTAGCCCCTGATCTTTTAAAGTCTTTAATAAGCTACCTATATCTCTGTCCATACGAGAGACCATACCCGCATAAGCAACGTTACCATCACTGTCGTTACGGTAATGCCCTTTGGTATTCATTTTTCGTTGTGGCCAACCAAGATTTTTATACGCTTCTTTGGAGTCTTCGGGGACGGTAATCGCCAAATGAGGAATGGTATAGGCTAGATAAAGAAAAAATGGTTTTTCATCATCGTTATCCTTAATGAAAGACAAGGCTTCTTGCGTCAATATATCATGGGTATATGTGCCTTTATTGTTGAGGTAATCATTGCCTTCAATTATTGAAATATCGTTATTTCGATACATCTTGTCCCAGTAATAATGATGGGCGGCTTTATGAGTTTTATAACCATAAAAATAGTCAAAGCCTTGCTGTAAAGGCATAGCGGCATTAGTAGGATCGTCTGTTTCGGCAAGCCCCCATTTACCAATAGCTCCAGTGCGATAACCCGCTTGCTGTAACACCTCAGCCACAGTCACATCTTCTGGCTTTAAATCAACAGGTTGACCGGTTCTCGTCCACTTAGGGTTGCCACGAACAGGACTGTGCCCTGAATGTAAACCTGTCATTAAACTAGCTCTTGATGGGCCACATACAGGGGCGCCGGCATAATGTTGCGTGAAACGCATGCCTTGCTTAGCCATTTGATCTAAGTAGGGTGTTTTTATTTTTTCCTGACCATAAGCGCCTATATCGCCATAACCCAGATCATCTGCCAAAATGTAAATAATGTTTGGCTTGGTGTTGTCCTTAGCGTTATCCGTTAACGCTAAATCTGTTGATGCTTGAGCATAACTGCCAGCGATGATTAACAGTGACAAACCTCTTGTCACCTTTTTAATTATTTTCATTATTAATACCTTTTTACTTTGTAACAACTGGGCTTAATCAATCATTAGCTTAAAATTCAATATTTATCGCTGACCACTAGCTCTTCTTCTTACTTTTTTTGCTAACCTTACCTGCACATAATTTTTTATTTCTTTCTGCTGCGGCTCTAATACTGCAAAGATCAAACGCTTTTGCCACAGGTTGCCACTCGCCATTGGCATCTTTATTTAACCCATGATCATTAGTGCGTTCGATCCATTGGTTTAATTTTTTCACTAAGCGCGTTTTAATTTTTTGATGAGCCGATGAATCAGCCAAGTTATTCAGCTCCCACGGATCATTTTCTAAATCGTACAACTGTTCACGTGGTTTAGTTTTTGCAAAAAAGTAAGCCTGATCAGCGTTTAATTTACCCGCCGCATTCAAGTCTCTTAATAAAGGTAAAATGGGGCGAACGGTGGGCAAGTCGTAATAAGCCATACGAGCATCCCAAGGGACTTGTGGCATAAAATTAGCGATATACTTATAGCGTTTTTCTACCACAGTACGACTGTTATCAACAATTTCGTCATGACGATCGCGGGCCGAAAAAATAGCGTCTTTAGCTTGATAGTGAGAATTATTTAATAATGCTTGTCCTTGCATATGCTCTGGCACTTCAACGCCAGCCAAATGTAAAATACTTGCGGTTAAGTCGACACCTTCAGTCATATCGGTATTTATCTGGTTAGCATCTATCCCTGGTCCAGCAACAATGAGAGGTACATGAATACCATCTTCAAATAAATAACTCTTGCCCCGTACTTGGCAACGACCGTTATCTCCCATAAAAATGATAATGGTATTATCGAGCACGCCTTTTTCTTTCAACTGCTGCTGTACTAAACCAATTTCATGATCAATATATTCCAGTGTGTCGTAATAGGTAGCAATATCTAACCTGACGTCTGGGTGATCAGGTAAATAAGGTGGTACTTCAACATCACTCAAAGCGACCGGATGCTTAGACGCTTTACGTACTTTCTGCCATGTATCATCCATTGCTCTATGAGTCATTTTGAGCTGAATTTGCATAAAAAACGGTGTGTTTTTATCAATTTTCTTTTTCTTATCAAACACTGGATTTTTTTTATCCGTTTTAAAATTAAGATCGAGCTTCTTACCTTTGGCATACACTAAGTCACTGCCTAGCAATACCGAGTAGCCAGCCTGACGCAAATAATGTGTTATGGGCTTAACATGATCAGGTAAGACATTAGTCTTATCTCTATGGTGATGTCCGCCCATACTGGTTTGATACATACCTGTCATTAAAGACGTACGACTAGTCGAGCAAATGGGTGAATTAGTGTAGAAACGATTAAATTGCACACCGTTTTTCGCCAATTTATCTAGATTAGGTGTCTGTAAACCCTTGGTGCCATAGCTGGGCAGATCAATGCCAATGTCTTCAGCCATGAATAACACAATATTTGGCTGATCTTTTGCTTTATTCGGCTGCGCCTTCACCTGCACTGATAACGAAATAAGTACCAGTAATATCATTAGTATCAAGAGATAATTGACAATTTTCGACCTTGGATGCTTCATGAACCGCTCTAACATTTTATACTCCACTCAAGGGGGGTGTTTACTACTTATAATGACTAGTTATCAGCCAAGTTTTACGCTTTAAAAGCACATTGAAACACAGGGATGTGACACAGATATCTCAGAAGACTATGGGTTTGTAATAAACTATCTCTAGCTAAATACAACTTGATACATTTGCCCATTACTTTGATTAGCTTTTTAATCAATGAACCGTAAGATAGAGCACCTTTTCAGACAATTAAGATAAATTGCCAAAGGCCGGCATCCATGACGGCCTTAACAGAAGACTACAAAACTATTTATCTTTAACGGATATAGCGTCTAACCACACTCCAGACGTTGATGCACCAGAAAAATTTAGCTTGTTGATTGTTGTTGCTGTGCCACTGTATGGCAATACACCTGAGGTCCAGGCACCTTGATCAAATTTAACCACATAACCTGTGCTCGTAAGTGATAACTCGATACGACGTAATGCAGAAACATCCCAAGTGTCATTCATAAACTGTAGGTCGTCATCCAAACTTTCTGGGATGACGGTTAAACCATTCACGGGATCAACATAATGCAATCGCTTTCTATCACCTGTATCGCTATTCGCACTCAATACCAATTCAAACGATTTATTACCTGTGCTATCTAACCCCGTTACATAAACATCTTTACTATGACCAGACCCCAAACGGCGTAAAGCCACTTTTAAGTCAATATTTAATGAATCAATATTTTCGCCAGAAGCAAGATCAGCGGTAATATCTAAGCCACCCACAATTAGGTCAGCTCGCATCGCTTTATTACTAGACCCACCATCAACATGAATCCCAGCAGCTGGGATATTGCTCCAGCTACCATTGGATGTACCCGCGTTAAGATTAGCGGCATTGGTATCATTATCTTTGGTACTATCATTGAATTTGGCTTGCAGATAAATAGGCTCAGGCATTGCTGAAACTTGCGCAATGACAGACTCTTGATCTTCAGTATCAACAGTGACAACCTGATAGGTATAGTTAATGTCATTTACTACGTCAGTATCAATATAAGTACTGCCGGTTAGGTTAGTTGCTAACAGCTCAAAAGGGGCATTTGGGTTAATTTGACGATACACCCTATACTCTGCAAAATCGTTAAAAACAGGTGGCGTCCAGTTAAGTTGTACCTGAGTTGAACCACTCGTTGCATTTAAATTGAGTACAGCAGGAGGTAGGGTTTGAAGCACGCCATCAGTACGAGGGATCTTAATTTGCGTGTAGGATAATGCCGGCAGCGTACCGCTGAATTTATCTGAAGCCGCCGCATAGTTAATAGTCGTTGAAACATATTCACCCCACTTGTCCACTGTATCAACCATAGTAGTGGCAACTGGTGACAGAGCAAGATCTAAGTTGGCACCAGTAACAGAAATATTAACTGGCTGTGCAACTTGTGATTTATTTAACAAATACACAGTCACTTCGTCAGCCGTTTTTGAAGTAAAACCGTAGACCTGTAGATGATCCGACGAAGACTCTACTAACATAGTACCCTGTGCGTTCGCCACCAACCCCATGCCCAGATGGGAGGGAGTCATACGATAATTCTCCTGATGATTTATTAATGCGTCTTCCCCTGAACTGCCACGAATATTACTCCAAAACGCTGTTGTGAACCAGTTACCTAGTACAAACTCTTGCATCATATCGGTCAGCAGCAAAGCTTTGCTATATTGATCAAAACCGTCATAGTTCTTGCTTTTACCCATACCGTATTCATTGTTGGCTATCAATAATCCCGGTCGGCCCAGGGATTTTGCTATATCGCGATAGCTATTAGCAGCATCACGCCATGCACGAGCATTTTTCCGATCCAACAGTGGTACTTCAACACTCCACTCATCAAAAGTACCGTTAGGTAAATCTGGGTCACCGCCGTAGGGCCATTTGCCATGCGTTTCTAACCCATCGGCAGAACCACCGTCATTGGCAAGAAACTCGGTAATATTACTCGCTGTTGCGCCGTTGTTATTCCAAAAAATAAGAATATTCGGATCGGCCGCTTTCATCGCCTCTGCATGGGCTTTGAATGTTTTAGCATAATCTGCCATTGAGCCATGTTGAAACTCTTCCTCGTTGCCAATATACCAAATTGCACCACCATGCCCCTGGCCTAAAACATACTGAACCATGCGTACAGCCCTATCGATGCTATCTTGTTGGCGGTTGTATTTATAACCTGATAAGGAGTTAACACCGAACATAGGACTGATACCGCTTACATTAACAAACGTGATGTATTCATCCAACCCCATCCACTCTGTCGCAGGCTCATTAAGCGCAGGATCCCAGATGGGATCCCAAGTATCACCAGTCGCAACGCCAGTAGGATTTTCCCAATCCCAATATTTAACAATAGAGCCGCCGGGATAACGCGCTGTACTAATGCCTACTTGACTGGCCCAGGCGGCAATAGAGCCGTCATAGACTGAATCAACGTCCTCAGTATAGAGATGATGCATACCTATCAACCTATCGCTGATCAGCCATTTTTCATTATCCGCATTGACAGTGACTTCAACCGCAGCCGACGCGCCGTAGCTAAACAACATCAGGGCTGTAGCCAATGCTAAAGAAGTCTTATTAGTTTTGTTTTTTATTAGAGTCATGAAACTTACCTCATTTATTAGTTTTATTAGTTTAGTGGAGGTTTGTTCTTGCTCAGAAACATGACTGAACAAAGTAGCCTCACCAAAATACTATTTATACGTCTAAAAGCATGACTTACTACGAACCCTCTAATTTAACTCACTTATCCACTGAAAAGGTTTTGTTAGCTAAATTTAATCTTTGTTTACGTCCGTATATACATACAAGCGCTCACATGCTAATAACAATTAAATTACAATAAGGTGTCAGAAATATCTCAAATGTGAATAAAATCGTCACAGATTGTAACCAAGGTGCGACAGTTGATTAGAAAAGTTCAAAGATGATGTTAAAAACGGCGGTTGGAGTCTAGCGCCACTGTGAAGAGTAATTTTGTAAGGTTTCATCCGGAAACAGATTTAAGCAGGTGCAAACCTGCTTCCGGTGAAATGCGCGCGAATTAATTCGCTTTTATGTTTATTGTTTTATCTTGCAAACCTTCTCCACGGACCGTGAAGACGATATCACCTGGTTGGTCTGTCGCTTGTATTAAGGCTAACGCTTTGCCCATAAAGGCTTTACGTGTTGGCACCTTATGCGGGGCTAAATCAAGAATATCGCCATTTTCAACACCAATTAGGCGTGCAGGTCCGCTAAGTTCAAAGGTTAACTGGTTATCTGCATACGGGACGAAATTACCTTTAGCATCGACAATATCAACTTCCAGCTGAACAACATCACGTCGGTTGGCGTTGATGATGGTTTTATCAGCTAAAATGGAAACACTCGCTGCTTTTCCTGCGCTACGTACAGAATGTTCTTTGATGATCTTACCCGATGCATCTTTAGCAACAGCTGTTAACTCACCTGACTTATAAGGCACTTTCCAGAGTATTTGCATATCGTCTGTCATTGGTTTTTCACCCAATGACTTGCCATCTAAAAACAGCTCAACTGACGTTTGGTTGGTATAAACGACTACCGGTATCTCAACACCCTCTTTTCCTGGGTGGGTCCAATGAGGCTCCAAACGCACCATCGGCTCAGTTGACCACTGACTTTGATATAGATAATAAACACCTTTAGGAAAGCCAGCTAAATCGAGCACACCAAAGTTGGCGGTACGTGCCGGCCAACCGAACGATTCGCCTAAGTAGTCAAAGGCCGTCCAACGAAAGGTACCTAAGAAATAAGGCAGTTCACGCGCTTTTTTGATCTCATCTCTTATCGGCATGCGCACTAAAGAATTATCAAATGAAGAGCCATATTTTATATTGTGCTCTGGAAACACCTCAGTTTCAGTAAGATCTGGGACAGGATAAACTTTATTTTTCAGCTTCTGCCATACTTTTTTAGCATCGCGTTTTTTCTCCCAAGGTGCCGGATTGTCACGGGTACGATAGCGTGTTTTTGATCGATAAACACCACGGGTATGCATGGTATGGGTGACTTCTGTACCAATCGTTGGCACGTTAGGGTTTTCTTTGTGGAATTTTTCAATCGCCCCCTTATATTCACCATGACCGTTAAAACCAGCAATATCTAGGTGGCCACCGGCATAACCGCGTCCTTGGGTAACTGGTCGGGTTTTGTCGAATTGTTCTACAAAGGTTTTAACAATCTTTTGCTGTTCAGGAGTATAGCCCCGCACTTCATTACCAATACTCCACATCACAACACTAGGATGGTTACGATCGCGACGAATAAAGTCAGAAAGATCACGCTGCCACCACTGTTCAAAATATAAACCATAGTCGAATTCAGCCTTTGGTGTCCACCAGCCATCAAAGGCTTCATTCATCACAACAAAGCCCATTTCATCGGCCATATCATAAAATTCAGGTGCAAAAGGATTATGAGTGTTTCTTAGTGCATTTACGCCCATGGCTTTTAGCATGCTTAAGCGACTACGTAATAAATCATCCGGTACCGCGGCGCCAACGGGTCCAGCATCATGATGCATACTGGCACCTTGAAATATTAAGGGTTCACCATTGAGTAAAAAGCCCCTATCAACGGTAAACTCAATACTGCGAATACCCGTTCTGCTATCTAGGCTATCAAGCAATGTTTCATTTTGATAAATTTTACTACGTACGGTATATAAATTGGTGTCAGACGTAGACCAAAGTTTTGGATTGCTAATCGCTAGTTTTTGCTGTGCACTAATAGTTTTTCCTGCTGGCAATACTAAGGATACGCTATCTTGTGCAACCACATTTCCAGAGGGTTCAATAACTTGTGTAATTAACTCAACTTGCTGCTCTTTATTTAAGGCATTATTCACTTCAGTATCGATTTTTAGATCAGCATGCTTAGCGCTGACATTTTCACTACGAATCCAAGTACCGTCTTTAGGAATTGCAATTGGAGAAGTGGTGGTTAACCATACATGACGGTATATACCTGATCCGGTATACCAACGACCACTCGGCGCTTTACTATGATCAACACGCACCGATATAACATTGTCACCTTCTTTGAGAAAATCAGCTAGATCGTAAGCAAAGCTGATATATCCATAAGGACGTTTACCTAAATAATTACCATTGACCCAAACTTCACTGTTCATATAAACACCGTCAAATTCAATTTGTACCTGTTTTCCGGTCCAATTCTCATTCCATGTCAGATGTTTTCGATACCAACCAATGCCAGTAGGAAGATAGCCCCCCATAATGCCGGCAGAGTTATTTTCGTCATATTCACCTTCTATGCTCCAATCGTGAGGTAAATCCAGCTTGCGCCAGTTTCGATCATCAAAGTCGCTGTTCTTAGCCAAGCTTTCATCACCTAAATAGAACAACCAATCAAAATCAAGGCTAATTCTCTCACGCCCTTGGACAGTTATAGTTTGTTCAACATCGCCCACACTGCACGCACAGAGAATAACGAGCAATAAAGTAACTAAAGCTGCTTTAAATCGGTTATACAGATTAAACCTATTATTGAGTGAAAGTTTCATTATTTGGTTTCCCTATTTTGCTTGGCTGTTTTACTCACCTTTACTTTCTTTTTGACTTTCTGAGATTTAAAGTTGCTGGGAGCTGCATTATTTTTAGACCATTGCTTATATTTAGATTTGAGTCGATTGACTATTTCTGGGTGTTTTGAAGCCAAATTAACACGCTCATTTGGATCTTTTTCTAAATCATATAAAAATTCCCCTAGCTCCAATTTGACATGCTGCTTAACCGCGTATAAATCATCTTTAGCCCAGTGATATTTCCACTTTCCATCCCTCACAGCCACTTCATGCCCGCTGTCCCAAAATAATAATTCATGAGAAAGTTGTGGCTCTTCGCCATTTAATAAAGAGCTTAAGTCAACACCATCAATAGTTTCTGGCACCTCAATACCTGCTGTTTGTAAAATAGTCGGGTACAAATCCATTGCACTAACCACATTTTCTAGCACTTTAGCTTCGGGGTATTTATCTGGCCAATGAACGATCATAGGCACCCGTATCCCGCCCTCATATAAGGTGTACTTGCTGCCTCGTAGTGGACCGTTATCTGCGTAGATTGGCGTAGAACCACCATTGTCACCGATATAAATAACTAAGGTATTTTCTGCAAGCCCTTGCTTTTTAAGAGCTGCCATTACATTGCCAATTTCTTTATCAAGATAAGACAATTGCCCTAAGTAGTATTCTCTTCCCTCAGGGTTATTAGGGTAACGACCTTTTTTATACCAGTCTGCGTAACTTTCAACTTCCGGTTGCCAGTCTTGCATGCCCTTAAGACCCATTTCATCTAAATACTTTTGCGGTAATTGATGGGTAAAATTGTGAATGGCATTAAATGATACTTGTAGGAAAAAAGGATTGTTTCCAGATTGTTTTTTATGCTCGGTCAAAAACTTGGTCGCCTGCTCACCGATAAGCTCAGTAGAAAACCCTTCTTGATCAACGAGTTTTTCGTTAATCCATACAGGCCCAGAAGACATCCCTTGACCATATCCTGCTGCCGTTTTCCGATTTTTTTTAGCTGCTTTTTTCACCCGGTCTTTATACTTTGCTGCGGCCTCGGCGTTATGAATTAAATAATGTTTACGACCGCCAGAAAAACCATATAGGCTATCAAACCCATGACGCAGTGGAAAATTACGGTGGCTGGTAGAAAGATCAGAGCCATAGTGCCACTTACCGACATAACCTGTGTTATAACCATTTTTTTTCAACTGCTCTGGTAGTGTAGTGAACGCTGCATTTTTCAGCTCATCTCCACCATACCAGTAGCCACCAAATCGCTGGGTGTAGGAACCAGTGATCAAACCTGCCCTCGAAGTACTACAGATAGGTGAGGTTGCATATGCCTGAGTAAAACGTAAACCGCTACTTGCCAAAGCATCAAGGTTGGGTGTTTTAACATCTTTGGCATCCCCTGTAATTCCCATATCAGCATGACCATGATCGTCACCAACGATTAATAAGATATTGGGCTGCTCTGTAGCATCAACAAAAAATGCCTGCCCCCAAAGCGCTACTATAGACAAACATACGGTTATTTGTTTTTTTACAAACATAAAAGTTTCCTAGATTTTAAATACTCACATCAACAGCCACTAATATGAAATGAGGATTTTTGTTGTGAAATTTTTCCACTATTTGATTTATGAGCGTTATTTTGACCTAAGAATGTCGTAGAAAAATATCAAAAATAATGCAAATTGTCGCAAGATGTATCGAGTCTGATGCAACATAAGTATTTTATGAGATATTTTGGTGATAACAATTTGCTATCTTATTTAGAAGTTTCAGAAAATATAAATTTATGATAATGAAACATATCCTTAGCTTAACTATAAAACTTGGAAAGCCTTTGATTACTTTAAACGTTAAACCCTGCTTATTATTGTTAATTTTAGCTATAACAGGATGTAACCAACAAGCTGCTACCCAGCCAACTGATACCGTAGTAACTCGTACCGATAAACGCCCCAATATCATCTATATATTGGCAGATGATTTGGGTTATGGTGACATCGGAGCGTTCGGTCAGAAAAAAATCAAAACTCCCAGTTTAGATGAAATGGCCCAACAAGGAATGCGCTTAACTGAGCATTATGCCGGCAGTACCGTATGCGCACCTTCCCGTGCCTCACTAGTCACAGGTAAGCACCCAGGAAAAGTTCAGATTCGAGGCAACTACGGCTTAGGCTCTTTTCTCGATGAAGAAGAGTGGGGACAATTGCCACTTCGTCCTGGCACTGAAACTATCGGCACAATAATGCAAAAAGCAGGTTATGAAACGGCATTAATAGGTAAATGGGGCTTAGGTGGCCCAGGATCTTACGGTACACCTAACAAACAAGGGTTTGATCACTTTTTTGGTTATTTAGATCAAAAACAAGCCCATAATCATTACCCAACCCACTTATGGTTAAATGAAGAGAAATTTCCGCTAAATAATGAATATTTACATACTCACCAAGCGTTACCAGAAGATGCCGATCCAAATAATTCAGTCAGTTACTTACCTTATAAGCGCTATGACTATGCACAACAACGACTTGCCGATGATGCCCTAAGGTATATTGAAGTTAATAAAAATAAGCCGTTTTTCCTTTATCTATCTTTTGCTGCTCCTCATGCAGCATTGCAAACACCAGAAGAAGAATTGAAACCTTATAGCCACTTTAAAGAAACACCCAATGTTGGTGGTGAACAAAAATACATCCCTGTGCAAAAACCAAACGCGACCCGCGCTGGCATGATTTCTCATATGGATAGAAGCATAGGTAAAGTGTTAGCAAAATTAAAAACGTTAAACTTAGATAAAGATACCCTCGTAATTTTCACTAGTGATAATGGGCCTTCATGGGAAGGCGGCGCAGACTTAGCCTTTTTTGATAGTAATGGTCCTTTTCGTGGCTACAAGCGCGACCTATACGAAGGTGGTATAAAGATGCCTACGATTGCTTGGTGGCCGGGTAAAATAAAAGAGAACTCGAACTCAGCTCATTTATCGGCATTTTGGGATATTATGCCAACACTTGCCGAATTAGCTGAAGTTGAAGCTCCGGCGAATACCGATGGTATTTCAATGTTGCCTGCTTTGCTCTCATCACCGGAGCAAAAGTCTCACCAACACTTATATTGGGAATTCCATAATAACAATGGTGAACATGCTCAAGCAATACGTTTAGATGACGATAAAGGTCGTTGGAAAGCCGTTCGGTTATACAATAAAGAATACCGAAATAATCCTCCAATTGAATTGTATAACTTAGCTATAAATGTAGACGAGAAAGTTAATATTGCTCATAACCATCCTGAAATAGTCGCTAAAATGAAAATATTAATGGCCGAGTCACGTACTCAATCTGATATAGATGCGTGGAATTTTGATTATTGGCCAAAAGATTGATTACTAATATCTTGTAAAATTTAAACTTTATTTGAGCTGGTTTTTGTAGTCAATATAAATACTTAAAAACTAGTTTAAAAAATATCGAATGTCTAAAACGTCGATAATGGGCTCAAAGCAGGCTCAGTTAAAGTTAAAACACTAAGGCGGTTTGTGCCCCAAAGCGCCATAGAATCATATACTTTAATACCGAAAATCATATTAATCGAACGTCCGCTTTTGGTGTTTTTAATCAAATTAGAATTTTTGACTTTATATATTTATGATGAATTTTAGAACAATTCTATTATCTAATATAAGGATGATTTGTATCGGTTCAAATGTCGTTAGATAAGCCAAGGCTAAGGTCTTCTTTCGTATCATTGAAGAAAGCGTCCATGCCTTTAGTGAAAGTTAAATATCTGTTGCTTCCGAAAGCTCAAGCGCATCATCTACTTCAACACCAAGATAACGAACCGTACTTTCTAGTTTCGTATGCCCAAGTAATATTTGAACTGCTCTCAAATTTTTTGTTTTCTTATAGATTAATGATGCTTTAGTTCGCCTCATGGTATGAGTGCCATATAATGTGAGATCTAAACCTATACTTGAAATCCATTTTTTAACGATCCTTGAATATTGACGTGTAGTTAAATGAAAATCTTTTTTTTACTCTACTGCCAAACAAATAATCACTAGACCTAAGCGATTTTTGTGCTATCCATTCTTGCAGTGACTTTCTAGTTTTAGGGGTTAATTCAAATTGAACCGCACAACCTGTTTTCTGTTGAATAAGCATGGCTGTGGTTTGAATAGTAGCTCCATGAGCAATATCCAAAACTTTTAGTTTAATAAAATCACAGGCGCGTAATTTGCAGTCTAAAGCCAAATTAAACATCGTTAATTCTCGCAGGTTATTTGTCAGCGCTAACCGTATCCTAATTGACCATATTTCTTCGAGTTTAGGGGAAGTTTTTGACCAACTAGTTTGCCTTTATTCCAGCAGGTTTTTCGTGAAGTTTATTTGCTGTTATACATAATAGTGCTCCTTTTTTGAAGAGACTATAAGTATGGCTTTAAACAATAAAACTATTGATAGCAGACATTCTGCGGATGTAAGTGGATAATGCTTCTCCTAGCAAAATATGACCTTAGCTTTTGAGTTGCTAACGGCAGTTCAGAGCCTACATCGGTCTAGAATCACGAGTAAAAATCACCTCAACTGTCGGCAATTAAGATACGAAATTTGGCCTTTTATATATGTAATGCACAGTGTAGTAATACTCATAGAAAACATTTTTCGCAATCAATTAAAAATAACAGATATCACGACATTTCAGCTCTCTTATTGATACTTATCAGTAAAATGAATCTCGTCGTATTGTTTTTTATATTTAATAATGGCTAAGTTTTACTGAAAAACAGGTAACTATATAATACTATTATGTATGTATTTATTTATTTATTTATTTATTTAAGGGAATGAAATCTGAATGAAAAAAACACTACTAGCTATAGCTTTATTATTAAGTATTAAGGCGTCAGCAATAGAAATAAACATCAATTATCACGATGAAGAAAACAGTGGTTTTAACAGCAAGGAAACCTTTACCCCTTCTATTGACAACCCAAGTACAACATTAGGTGACGCTCGCAAGTATGTATTAGAACGAACCGTGAAAATGCTCTCTACTCAACTTACCTCTAACGCTATTATCTACTGGGGTGTAACCTTTGAAAATATCGAAGGTTATGGTGCGATTACTGTAGGCCCGACTTATGGTAGCTATGACATAAATGAGTTCCCTGACGTCCATAACTTCCTAGAAGTCGGTAGGAACTACCCACGTCACATGGTACGCGACTTTTTAAACATGCCAAAACAACTTCCCTCTTCACCAGATGATTATGACGGCAACACTCGCTTTACAAGAATATATAACAACTACACGTTTACTACCGAAGACAATGGTCATCGGTTTGCCACAACTGTTTTACATGAGCTTGTCCATCTTATGGGATTTATGACAGGTGACTGCTTGAACGATTGCATGCCTCAAGCTTCTTCAAATCCATCTCATTTTAACAAGTTTATTTTCGTAGAAGATACTCACAATCTATTTTGGGCAGATCTCACGCTTGAACAAAAAAATGAAGCAGCAAAAACTCCCAACAGCATTTACTTTAAGGGTGCACAAGGAACAATTGATTTTGCCAATACACAACTCACAGGAGGCGTTAGTACAGCTAACGGCATCGAATTACATTCAGGATTAAACAGCGACGGATCATATGATGGACAAAGCCTTGCCCACTTTTCACCTGATGTTATGCCAATGCAACTCATGCACTCTGCGGGAAAAGATGTATTAAATTTAAGCGGTGCAGCCTACGTTCTTTGTGATATAGGCTGGTGTAAAGGAGTAGGCTTTGTTTCTGATTTAAGTATTTCGCCAAAAACCACCATTATAAAACCCAATGTTGAATCTACGATCACTTATGAAATTGCAAACCTTTCAGGTAAAACTGTCACCGACATCGCTATTGAAATCATTCTGCCGGAAAACGTCACCATTGCAGCGAACTCATTGAACGAAAATTGTCAGCAAAGCGGACAATTCATTACTTGCCAAAAGAATGAATTACTCGCACAAGAGTATGTAGATATTGATATCAGTATTATCGCGCCAGCCGGAACACATGTGTTTGACAGCCAAATACGCTCAAACGCATTTGTCGTTGATGAAAACGGAGAGAACAACTTATCCCTAAGTACAGTAATAGCTCAAGAAGCGGCCTTCCCTGAAGTGACACTTAATGAAGTATATGAGTTTACAGAGGGGCAATCTGCAACCATTACACCTTCTTTTACATCAAACGAAAACGATAACTTAGAGTTTTCTTGGAGAATAGAAAGCGGTCAAGAGCTTACGATTGAACAAAATACAACAACAGGTGTGCTAACTTTTACTGCTCCTAGTGTTAACGTAACACAAACAAGCATGCTCACACTTTCTATAAAAAGCAACGGACGTACTGTCACAAAGACGACCAAAATCAATGTAATACCGATACTTGAAGAAGTGGAATCTAAAAGTAGTGACGGTGGAGGTTCAACATCAAACTTAATGTTATTATTTATGTTTTTTAGTTTACTGCTAAAAATAAGGCGTAACTAGAAAGTAATAAAAGAACCTCTATGACAAGTCTGCTGTCATATTTAAGGAGAGTAGTCTTGTTCAATTATCCTGCCGATAGCAGAAAGATCAAAATAATTTTAGATTTGAATACTGATTTATTTGGCTAGGGTGGCAAATTGTAGCATTATAAATTGTTATTGAATGGTCTACTTTTAGCGATCAATTTCCGTAATGCTCGACTACCACCTAAAGACCGCATTGTCGGATCACTTGTCGCTAAATAAACCAAGACTAAGGTCAGTTATCGTATCCTTGCTGAAGCGGACATTATTGGTATATCGCTTTAAGGTATTTACGCAAGCTACTATATCCTTATAGTGACGATCTGCTTAATACAATGAAAAACTCTTAAACACATAATGTTGTTGCTGACTTACCTCATTGATACGAATACTAAATTATAGTGGGCTTTATAATTCAATGAATTAATATATTATTAATTCATTGAATTTTTCATCATGAGATTTAAGTTAAATTGAAATATTGTATTCGTCCACAAGTTCATAAAATCACATTTTATTCAGTTGTACCGCTTCTAGTTTTCACTTTTGTGTATTTTTTTGTTAACCCTTTTGGAAACGACGAAGGTTTACTTATTGTTATTTTATTTGTGTCCATAATTGGCTGTATCTTATTGGCGCTCATGGCATTATTGAAACCATGGTTAGAGAGTGTAGATATTTCCGATAATTTAATTAGTCAATCTACTTCGTGTGGTGGGGAAATAAAAATTGATATCCATTTGTTAGATTTGGAGCATTCTTTTTACAACGATTCAGGTTTGAATCTGATTACAACAGAAGGTGCTAACTTAATGTTAGAGATGAGTTTATTCGATGAACCTGATTTAATGCGTGTAGCTGAACATATCAACTTAATTAGAGAACAGGGTGATGTTCATACGTGTTTATAATTATTGTTTGGTGGTTATTCTGTTTCGTGGGCTTTCGCCAAAGCGTTTTATAAATGTCGCGAATCATTGTCGATATTCCAGCAATAACATTTGTGTAGTGAGCTAAAAGTAAATTTGTTTCATGGCTCAAAATAATGGTTTGGCATTTAGCCGTGGTGCGGTTATATTAAATATTTAAGTTTGCTTTAAGTGTTTGTAATTACATCATTGTTAACCTAACAATAAATTCAAGACGGACAAAAAGCAGTTGGCTGTTTCACTCCGTTCACATTATGGCCAACTAATTTTTGCCGCTTAATATGCGCGTTATATTTCAAATAAGTTTAATGCAGATTTTCAATTTTAGTATCATAAATACAGACTTTGGTTTATTTCTCGTATATTGCAAAGCCTGAAGCATAAATCAATAACTCACGAACTCACTTTTGAAGTTTGCACTCCAAAATATAATTTAATTGCCAGTAACCTATTAATGCATTGATCGAACTTATAATCATAAAAACAAATAGAGAACAATATGTTAGGAACACATTCAACAAAAATATATTTAGTAAAAATAACTTTCTTTCTCTTCTTGTTTTTGCATACGGTTGCAAGTCAAGCCATTATAATGCGTCATGACACTGACCGTGACCAGTACTTACTAGACCCCTATGATTATCAATCGGCGATTAATGCTGCGGGAGATAATCGTGCCCCCAACCTGTGCTCAGCTACCCTTATAGCACCACGCTGGGGATTAACTGCAGCCCACTGTATTGATGAAAAACTAGGCCAGAGTGTATCGAAATTTGGCAAATTGACCATTCTCGGCGAGTTAATTGCCATCAAAAAAATCCACCCTCACCCTGCTTATGGAAACAATATTCACGATATAGCTTTGATTGAACTACACGAGCCTATTTATAGCATACAGCCGACACCACCTTACGAAGGATCTGATGAGCAGGGAGTCACACTAAAATTGGCAGGGTACGGCGATATAGGTAATGCTGTGGAGGGGCTATACCCGTTTAACGAACCACTCCCTCTTCGAGGTGCCGATAATGTCGCCTCGCTAGTGAATGAATATCACTTGGGGTTTATTTTTGAAAATCCGGCTGACGGCAATAGTTTACCGTTGGAAGGAGTTAGTGGTCCTGGCGATAGCGGTGGACCGGCATATATAGAAACTGGCGCAGGACGTTATATTGCAGGTGTAAGTTCAAATGGAAATTGGCGCTATGGCGATTTTGATTATTATACAAGAGTTAGCCAAGAACTTGGCTGGATAAAAGAAGTCATGAAAGAGGAATATCCGGGGGATTATTCCGGACCGCTTTATTCTGAGGAAGAAGATAATGACATTGTACCAGACTATGGTAGTGGTGGTGGCTCGTCAAATCCAATCCATTTGATATTTATTGGCTTGCTAGGGTTATTTGCACGTCATCGAATAATTTAAGGGTCGAAATAGAACTAGCGTAATCAATTTTCAACTAATAAATAATTTACAGCCATTATTATAGTATTTAAAGTTATAAAGCAGTGCAGTGTAAACATTAATATAACGCCCTAATAATGAATACAAAACCTAATCCAAACAAATAACCTCGTGTACGTCGTAATTGCCAAAGATGTGGCAAAACAGTCTTTGAAACCAATAACCCTAATGACCGCTTTGTCTGATCATTTGTCGTTAGATAAAGCAAGATATTTGATCCAAAGTAGTTAACACTACGTTTTTCAATGGTATCGCGTTTACAAAACAGTACCAACGCTTGGGTTTATTGTGAATTAGTTTTAATTTTATGGCTATGCCCCAAAATTTATGATCAAAATTATTGTCTAATAGGTTTGTCAACAACATGATTAAAACATAGGTGGCTACTGCAATTAAGTTTTATATATGTATTTTTAACTCTGAACTCTCAGGAAGAAATATCCCCAAGTAACTAGGCCAAAATTCACCCACTCTATATTAGCATTAGTACGAATATAAGATTGTTCGTTAATATTGATGTTAGAGACATTTACATGAAAGGTGTTGGCAAGGAAAATCGTAATAAAAATATTGAGTTCATTATTTTAATAAGTGAGTTCTTAGTTAAATATGTGCTTTTTTTACCAAATATAATATGGAAGAAATACGACTTTACTTACCCGATTTATAGTGTCGCTAGTAAAGTCGTTAAGCCCATTATTGCTCAGGATACATTGATAAAATCAATTTTTCAGGGGTTAAGTCCTTACCTTCATAATCATCAATAAATAACTGAAGTTCATACTTTCCTGGATTTGGTGTTAATCCATCCTCCCCCAATTCACTCTTAACTCGAATGTTTTGCATTGCACCATTAGCATAAAAAGCCCAACCTATTGCAGGCATTTGATACCAATCGTAAACCATATCAATACTTTCTGTTGGTGCATGTACTACCCCAGAAAATATCGATGTAGTGCGTGCATCATTTACTTTGTAAGGGACCGTCGCTATAGAGGGTTTAGCATAAACGGTAGACATTAGTTCTGTGCCTTCAGGTGCGCTAAAACTAACATTATCTTCATCGATTAGATCTGATGTTTCTGCAATAATAAGTGCTGGCAATTCAATATCAATAGTAGATAGATCACCTAGAAAGCTCTCATCGTAAACATTTTCATCGACTAAACCGTCTAGGTTGTTATCAACACCATCTTTAAACTCTGTTGCATTTGGGTACACACCGTGATCGTTATCATTCACATCACCTTGCAAAGGAGAAAAGCCATCTTCATCAGCATCATTAATCATGCTACTTTGTGGTAAAGCTACAAGGATAGCTCTTTGCTCTGTTGTTAGTGGAACTTTCCAATAATCAAAATAAGGGCTTACATCTACATTTAAGCCGTTACCTATTGCCAGAATGAAATTATTTAAGCGTAAATCTTGCGGTAAACCATCATTATTCCATTGAGGATTAGCTTCGCTCATCAGGTCAAACTCTAGAAAAATACGTTTTATCCCTTCTGCACCATGCATTCTGTAAAGGCTGACAAACATTCCTCCTTGCACTAACATACGCTCAATATTTTCGGGAATATCGCGTTGCTCGTGTTCAATATTCATTAGTTCTGGTGCAAAATAACTGTTCCAATTAAGTTCACTATTGCTTAAATATCTTTCCATCAACAAACGATATCCATGATTTAAGGTAAAGTCAGGGCGAGCAACATTACTTCTTTTATGAGAAGAAACCCAAGGAAGTTGCCCCGTATCAGCATAAGCTTCCACAATGATTTCAAAACCTGAAGTAAAAGCATGGCCTGAATCTGGCCCCTGTATCCACCAACCACTTCTAAAATCCCACAAATGAACGAGTTCATGGGCAATAGATTCAAATAGATAACCACCTACACGTCCGTCTTCATCTGTACTGGCTAGTTCATTAGTATCAATGTAAATGCCATTTTTACTGGCGCCTGCACCACCGTAGCTTTCACAAACCTGAGTTCGAGTACCGGTACTACCCGGTCTAAAATTCCAGCCAAATAGTTGTGAGTATGTTGAAAAAAGATGATCGGTCAACGTTAGGTATTCAATAATAGTATCGTTACTTGGCATCTTCGATATATTTTCATTTAGCCATAATGATGTGTATTTACCTTTGTATATCAGTGCGTTTTTTCGACATTCATGAGTCTCTCCTACAGCGACTTCTTGATGAACAAAATGACTCGTTCGCTGCGCATAAATCGTTTGCTCATATGGACGATGAACCGTAACGTAAGTTAATACCGTTACATTATTTACTGAATCTCCGCCAGAAAGCGTGCCCTTGACCATGTAATAACCAGGGTTTGTAAAGCTGAAGTTCACCGTATTACCACTGGTTGTATGTGCAATGGTTGACCCATCATAAAAAGACCATTGAATAGTGAAGTGACTGGCATCAACAGGTTTATTGTCAATTTCAAATGAAAATTCAACGGGTATTTCAACTTTAGTATTTGTCGGGTTTGTTATGGTTACCCTCGATTTATAATCTACTTTTACGGGTTCTGTTTTTACAGAGTTGGCTTCATTTGAACTATCGGTTCCTCCTCCACTTCCGCCACAAGCACACAGCGCTATTTGTAAAAAGGTTATTAATAAGTATTTATTTTTATAATTCATAAATCTCTCATGTAAAACGAAACGACGACTCAACTTAAACTTAAAACAGGGCAAGAATATGGCTGTAGAAAAAATATCGAAACTATAAATGAGTTTCGGTATTTATCTTTTGAGGAAATAAATTAAGGATAATACATCTGTTTTTTACGTAATGTCAGTAAGCCGGTAGCCATTAATAAAAGAACCAGTGTAGTGGGTTCGGGTACTGAAATCGCTTGACTATTACGTACTAATAAAGCTGCAACGTTTGCCGAACCATGGTCATTGTCAGCCAGTGCTGCATAACTAATGTAGTCATAATTAAAGTCTGCTGGTAAATAGTGTGTACCTTTGTTGATATTAGTAAATTGCGGATTGATGTAAGCTTGCGGATGAGTATCCGCATAATCATCGATTGAAAGTTCACGCAACCTTGATTCTTCCCAGATGACTTCCCTATCTCCAAAATCATAATTTACACCCACATCAGTCACTAATTGCCACCAAGAGTAACCATCAAGTCCATAACCATAGTTATTATTTTCAAAATACTCGGTAAAAAATGGTCCTGTGCCATTTAATTCAAAAAACAAACTAGACCCTTCATTTTGTGCTTCTGTCCAGTTATAGCCATCGGGATCAGTATCAAACCAGTTATATACTTCAGTAAACTCACCAACCGTTGCCCAACGCCATTCAGTCTGGCTTGCTAAGTAGTTATTAATTGAATCATAACTCGCTTGTTCGCCATCGCTAGTACCATCAGTATTTAATAGGTCACTGTATGATAATCGCATTATATCTAGCTCTAACGTATGGTTTGTCCAATACATTAGATTTTGAGTTTCGCTTGTATAAGTATCTGCCTCTATAACACCTGCATATGAGTGACTTGCCCATAGAAATATAATGGGGGTAATAATTATTGATAAAATTTTTAGCATTTTATGTCCTACTGTATTTTAGAACCTCAAAGAGAGGTATTAAAAAGGCGTCGAGTTTATAATGCGCAGTACTTTAATAAGGAAATGTGTCAAAAATGTGGCTGGCTTAAATAATTTAATTCTTCTGATATTAACAATTTAAGAAGTACTCTATTCACTAGGTACTCCTTATTTGTTGATAATGCGCTTACTTGAAAGAGTTTAGTGTCGTATTAAACTCAATTCCCGATTCTTCATATTGGGGTTAAATGTTAGGGAAATAAGTATCCGTCCATTGAGAGTTTTTACAGTCTTCATGTGGCTGTTCTACTAGCCCTGCACCGTTGCTACTATACTCTTGAGGATGATAGACACTTATCACAACGGGAACATAACCTGCATCTTGTCCTTCTACCGTCTTCACTAACTGAGCAGGGTCGATATTTGCTAAATGAAAGTCTTTGTTTTCTGGACTACTTTCGCTGTTATGATTAATAAAAACCGATGATTCAGGACTTTTTGTTGAAAATTGATTTGTCGTTCTATGTAAGTTTTCAATATATAGCTGTAATTGTATTAGGTACTCATCGGTATAAATATCAGGGTGATTTTGTTGTGCCGATTTCATTGCTGGTTGTTCAATAAATTTAAACCACACATAGGTAACAATAGAGCCATTTTGCATCAGTGTTTGATAGCGAGTTTTTCCGGTAACGTCCCAATTTTTAAAGTCTGGGTGACTAGTATCTCGCTCTTGATAATTGTAAAAGGTATGGTTGACTTTAGGGGCTCTTACGACTTCATCAGGAGCCTTTACTATTTCAGTTTTATAGCTATGAAGGTGATTTGGGTCAGCATCATACGCATCCCATTTTTCACTTGTTTTACGCACATATATATAGCCATTTTGCTGCTCAATAGCGGCTTGTTCTTCTGGTGTAGAGTAGTTCCAATCAACAAAGCCAAGTGAATCTTTAAAACCAATACTGTATGAAGGCTCAATCATACCAAGATACTCTTCTCCATTAATGATCTCTCTTAGTTTTAATTGATTATGAGTACTTTTATAGAGTGAATTAAATGCTAACGGTGTGGTTGAAATCAGTGGCTCAATGGGCACTCCAGACTGTAACGACGATGAATATGCTTCCATAGTCAATTGAGTAATACTTTGTGGGTGAGCAAGTAGGTATTCTCGTTTCTTAGCATTAGGAAAACTATCTACTGGTACATAATAAGTATCATTACCGAGATTATGCGCTTTTAAGTTTATTCTCTCGTTACCTGTACCGTAATCTTTCTTTGAGCCCAAAGTTGCAAAAGTACCAAAATCATCTCCAGCTTCTGCTTGTTTTTTTGCATAACTTCCATCTGCAATTTTATCTGGGTCTATCCAATTAAAATGTTCGGGTATGTAGCCGTTTATTGGCCCTTGATAGTCATTTGACTCAATAAAGCTTAGCCAGAATTTATAGGTTTCAGGATGATCTAAATTTAAGTAACTCCAACCATAACCGACCCAAATACCGTCATCTTCTGCAAAATCGTCTTGTTCCATATCAAAAGCAATATTTAAGCCCGGTACCGTTAAAACTTGATTTGAAAATTGAAGCATTGTTAGCCACTTATCTCCTAAAACACGTCCATATAACCCTCCTCCGACAGCCACATCATTACAACTGTGGTAAGTGTCACCGATGCCAGCTAAATGCAGTGTTGGATAATATTGTGGACCCGCTGTTTTAGGGTTAACCCACAAGCCCCCTTCAATTGAGTTATGTCCGTATGATCTCAACCATGAGCCAAACACACCAAACTGTTGCCCATTTTCAATACCATGCTTAAATGAACGATAAACACGGTTAAAAATAAACTTACCTGCGCCATGTTCAGCAGTTGGTTGATGGTCTAGCCCTTCTGCTTGTCCATATACTTGAACGGTAGATTCAAATTGCTCATATTCACGAGGAGAATCAGGTAAAGCAGAAGGTACTCTCGTACCATAGTATGGGTCTATTTTATAACTTGAAATATTAACATTTTGAGAAATTGAAACTTCTCCTCCCTTACCTGAACATACTAATTGATAGGTTTTATTACCTGAAGCAGACTCACTAACTACTTCAGTGCCAGATGCTGACTTATTCCCTTGCCAATCACCTGATGAGACACATGAATCTGCATGGGTTGACGACCATGAAAGCGTAAACTCAGACAGCCTTTCAGTGCTCGTAACAGAAGAGGTTAACTGAACTGTAGGTACGGCTTCCTTAACTTCAACCTTAACAGTACTAGAATCACGACTACCGCCGCCCCCACAGCTAACGATAAGCATGGAGGATAATAATGATAAACGATTAATAAATTGCATATGTTTCTACCGTGATATTAGACAATTTTTATAAGGTACAAATTGGCTAGATTAACAGAAGTAAATTAGGCTTCTTTGATAAAAGAACCTTAAAGGGGAAATGTGTAAAAAATACGACTTAAGATATGTAGAGGATAATTAAAGGTTGCTCAAATAGACTTATATACCCTAAAACCATTGGATAACCCCTTAGTTTATCAGTCTTTACTTTTTAAATGGTCGGAAAATGAATTTCGATTGTTAAACCACCTAAGGAGCTCGCTTTAGCCGATATTTTTCCTCCTTGTGCTTCGATTAAGCTTTTACATATCGCTAAGCCAAGACCCGATCCACCATGTTCACGGCTTCGAGATTGATCAACTCGATATAACCGCTCAAAGATCCGTGAGAAAACTTCTGGCTCAACCCCTGGAGAAGAGTCTTCCATCAATAAAACCAGTTGCTGTTCAATGATACGGGCAGTAAAAACGACTTTCCCTGGAGTATGAGTATATCGACGGCTATTAGAAACTAAATTGGTCAAGACTTGTATAAATCGAGCTTGATCTATATTAACGCTTACGTCCGTCGATAATTCTAAATGATACTTAAAATCCAAACCATCAACAAGTTCAAAGCTCTCTTGTGTATCGCTACACCAACTAGTCAGTAAGGTTATTGGTGCGACACTTTCTATCGTTAGTGCCAAATCACCTGCATCAGCTCGAGATAACTCGTAAATATCAGCAATTAATCTATTTATTTCACCTATACGTCGATGCAATGCTTGATACGCCTGTTCTTTATCATTTTCCAGATTAAACTCTAAGCTCTGTATTTGCATTTTCAACACCGTTAGCGGCGTTCTTAGTTCATGAGAAACATCAGCGAGTAATTGATTTTTTTTCTGAATAATTTCATCTAACAACTCTTTTTCTTTTAATGAAAGTTTTCGTTTTTGTAAAATAATATAACTAAAGAAAAGTACGGAGATAATAATAATAAGTGTAATACTGCCCCATAGTTTTAATTGCTCATTTTTAAGTTCTAATGCTTTCTTTGCTATCGTTGTTTGATGGGATAAACGTTCAACATCTCTTTCTTTAGTAATATATTCAATACTATTTTTATGGTTTTTAACCCTTTTGTCTTCAACTTTCTTTCTGCTTTCTCGACTCATTTTTATATATTTCTGGGAATATTCAAGTGAAGTTTCATATTCCTTTAAGCCTTGATAAATATTGCTTAGTACCAGTAAAATATTTTCAGAAAAATTAGCATAACTATTTTCATCTGCAACCCGTAGTATTTCTAGGGCAATGGGTTCTGCTTCTTTAAATTCTTTTAAACCTATTAACGCTTTAACAAATAAAGTTCGAGCAGTTTGCAACGTATATGGACTAGTGAATTTACTATACTTGTCTATTGACTCAGACATTAAATCTCTAAGTTCAATAAACCTCTTTTGCTTAAAGTAGCTTTGCCCAATAGAGTTATTGAGCCAAACCATAGCGCTTTTAGAATTTTGCTCGCTAAAGATATGTCTTGCTTCGTCACACTTTTGTTCGGCTTTATCAAACTCTTCAAACCAACCATATAAATTACAGATATTGGTGGCGCTATATGCTTGATTATTTTTATTGCCCAGCTCTTTATCAATACGATTACTCTCAATATAATTTTGTAACGCCATATCAAAATCTTGCATATTAAAGTTAGCTTGAGCAATTGAATAATAAACGTTTGATATCTCATTTAAATTATTATTTCTCACATGGATTTCAAGTGCATCATGCATATAATTAATAGCCGCACCAAACTTTCCTAAACGGCTATTGGCACCACCTAAGTTATTCAAAATACGAGCACGTAAAGTGTCATTATTAACCACGATTAACGCTTGACTATAATGAGACTCAGCTTCAATGAAGTTATCAGATCTACGATAATAATTGCCAAGAGATAACAGTATTTCTGCCTCTAACTTTTGTACATCCGTTGATCTGGCTAAATCTTTAGCTTGAATAATACTCTCAAATGCTAGGTCAAGCTTTCCTTGAGTAAAATAAATCATAAAACTATTGATTAAATACCGAACTTTAGCCTCATCTTGGTTTAGCCTCTTTGAAATTTGTTGAAGTAATTCATTTAACTCTATCGCTTTTTCTACTTTACTTTGGTCAAGATAAGCAGAAAAAACGACATCAATAGTACTTAATTTTTGTTGATCTGACAGGCGAGATAGCTCTGTAGCTTCTACTTTTTCAATAACAGCTTTAAGCGAAGAGTTTTTCAGCCCTTGTAATTCACTTATATAAATATTGAAATCTTCTTCAGTAAAAGTGGCATTTTCAAAAGCCATACTTGCTTGCACACAAAGCCATAAAGTCAAACATATATACTTAAGCACAATAATATTCCTAATTAGTTATGAGGGTTAACAAAGCGGTAACCAGCACCATAAACAGACTCAATAATATTTTCTTCAATTTGCTGAGCTTTAAATTTCTTGCGTATTTTTTTTATGTGGCTATCAATCGCTCTATCGGATATGTCTCGGATATCAGGGTAAGCTAGATCCATAATTTGATTGCGTGAATATATACGTTCAGGTGTATTAAACAGCAATGAAAACAATGCAAATTCAAGTGTAGTTAATACCACTTTTTGGCCATTAAATATTACTTCCCCGGTGTCGTAATTAACATCAAAGCCAATTTTGGCTGTTGGCTGCATTCTCCTGAGGATTGCATTAGCACGTAGTACCATTTCAGGTAAAGAAAAGGGTTTACATAAATAATCATCTGCCCCAACTTCTAAACCATGAATTCGATCTATTTCTTCTGCTTTTGCGGTAACCATAATGATTGGCACATCACTGAAATCTCGCACTAAACGGCAAATTTCTATACCGTTAATGTCAGGCAGCATAATATCGAGAAAGATCAGATCTGGAGCAATTCTCTTGATCTGTTCAATAGCCTCCCCACCGGTATAACAACAGTGACATTCATAATTCGCGACCGTTAAAAACGTCGCCATATGGGTGGATATTTCTATCTCATCTTCAATTATTAATATTTTCTTCATCAATGAGTTAACCAATAAATAATAACTATTTACTAGTGTATGCTTTAAAAATGATTTTAACACTTAATTATAATAACGAATAAATGTGGAATAATTGTGGCTATAAGCTTTTTTAGATCCTAGGTTTCACTTTAAGGTTATAAAAAATATTATCCTCTCTTCTGAGGCATTATGTGCCCCATTCCGAGATAGCCTTAGTAATCACTATTGTCAAAAAAGAGACATTAGCAATTGCAGCGAATTGGAACGGTTGGATTAGATTTTGTAATGGTAGAGTTTTGCACAAGATGCGCTTGGGGACATATGGTTTTTAAAAAGCAGGAAAATTTACCATCGCACCTTCGAAACTAATTTTTTTGGGGGAAATGGAACAACTTTATTCTTCATTTTTTTTCACTTTTAGTGTTTTTTCCCAGTGTGTCATATACTTTTCGATTAATTTACCTATCGTACCATCTGCTTTTAGTTCAGTAATTCTTCTGTTGAAATATGGTATATGATTAATAAACTTTGATTTTTTAGAAAAGGCTTGATAAGCATTCGGAGTAACTAAAGGTTTTTCCAAGTATTCAATTTCCTTTGTGAGCCCCATTTCTATCATTTGTATTGTTCCAGAATATAATCCGAAAATTACATATTCTAAACGGTCTAAAATCATCATATTGATCGCTTGTCTAAATTCTTTGACCTTATAAACTTTAAGGTTACTTTCTGCATACAAGTCAAATTCTTGTCCGAAAGAGTCACCTATAATCGCTCCTCCTTGCTTATCTACAAGATCTTTCCATTTAGTAAATGGAAATGATTTTCCTTTTCGAACAAATATAACCACTGGATCTGGGGTATATGATTCATTGGGAAATTTGAGATATTTGAGGCGTTCCTCATTCTTATAAATACCTAAAATCAAGTCAATCTCCCCAGTCTTAGCACTTTTCTGAAGACGCTTCCATGGGCCGATATATATTGAATTTACTTTTATCCCTAATTCTCCAAATATTATAGACGTTAGCTCTGCACTTAGCCCTACAATTTTATCCCCCTCTTTCCACATGAATGGAGGATATTCATTATGTCCTGATGCTATCAAAACTTCGCCTGAATATGCTGAAGTTGACACTAAAATAACAACTAAAATCGACAAAAATATTTTCTTCTTCATATTTGCCTCAATTACAAAAATAATTAACAGCTACTAAACCTTCACAAATTAGTTCATCAAACATTGAGGAAAGGTGACCATATAACAGCCAAATAATGAGTTAATATTTAAAGTTTACAAATATAATACCAAAGGGAAAATTAGCCTGCTGCTAGTTTCACTTTATTAATTTATAGTTATTTTTACTGAAAAAAACATCTTATTTTAGCAACAAGTTATAATAACCATTTTTTTAACAAAAAAAGAGCATACTTCTCGCGCTACTCACATAACCATAACTGGGTTAAGTCATTTGATACGAAATATACCTTAGAAATTGTATAGCCTTATTGTTATAGCTAAAGTCAACAGTACACACTAAGTGATCCTAAACTCTAAGCTGGTTTGTGACCCTTTCTTTGATAGAAAATAATGACTAGATTTTATATTTCTAAGGCGCTTACGCCCACATTTCGCTATAGAACCCTCTAATCAGGTGGCAAAATTAACAGCTCTACTACAATCGCTAAATGACGCCTAACATTGAGGTCTTCAATCGTTACTGATTTGTAATTGCAACCATTTCACAAAGTATTGAACGGCATTAGAAGAATGACTGCCTTGACGATAGTGCACATGATACTGCCCCCAGGGTAGTTGATACCGCCATTGAGGAAATGAGACTAGCTTTCCTTGTTTAATTAACTCTTCAGCCAAAAACCGGTTACTTAATGCAACACCTTGCCCACTCAATGCTGCTTTAGTGGCTAATAAGGCTAACCCAAAATGCTCCACTTTGGAAATTGCCGGACGTCTCAGTTGTTGTCTTTGCATCCATAGTTGCCAATCCTCCCCATTTTCAGATGAGTATAAAGGTAATGTTAAAATAGAAGCACTCTGATTGGCGTTAATTTCAGAACTAAGCGATGGCGCACATACTGGGAACCAATATTCATCTCTTAATTTTGTAGATACAAAGTTATCGGGCGTAGGCCATGTACCTATGACAATATCAAACTCTTGTGCGTCAAAACTTGCTGCCATAGACTCCATGGTTAGATAACATGAGATATCAGGAAATGACTGCTTAAACGATGCTATTCTTGGGGCAAGCCATTCGGTTGCTATTGAGGTCTGGGCTATTATTTTTAAATGCGTTTCAGGCTCTTTAAGAAGGTGGTTACTCACTGTTTCAATTCGCTGTAAACTGTCCCTGACGACAGAATTTAAATCGTCACCTTCTTGAGTTAGGGATATTCGCTTGCCCTGGCGTATTAAAAGTTTTTTGTTAAAAAACTCTTCTAATAATTTCACTTGATGACTGACGGCACTTTGCGTGACGCACAGCTCTTGTGCTGCTTTACTAAAGCTCAAATGACGAGCCGTGGTTGAAAAATATTGAATAGCCTTAAGAGGTGGGGATTTATTCATACTCTGACCATGTTGTTATTAGTTTGTCTAATACTAACGTTAGTTTATATCATTTTACCTCATGTGCCGTATAGAGCAACAATCGAACTTCTACAATTTTTAGTTACTGTTCAGACAGTCGTAATAAAGTTTATAAAGAGGTATATCATGATTATTTGTGAAACGAACAGGTTACGAATTAGACATTTTTCGACAAACGATGCTGAGTTTATTATTCATCTTTTGAATGAGCCTTCATTTATCGCCAATATAGAAGACAAAAAAGTACGAACCATAGACGATGCGATAAAATATTTAAACGATGGACCAATCGCAACTTATCGGGAATTTGGTTTCGGTTTGTATCTGGTGGAATTAAAGGAAACAGGAGAGCCCATTGGAATGTGCGGTCTGCTAAAAAGAGCAATATTAGAAGATGCCGATCTAGGTTATTCCTTTCTAAAACAACATTGGTCTATGGGTTACGCAAAAGAATCTGCTTCGGCAGTGCTAAAAAGTGTGAATCATGACTACGGATTAAATCGAGTAATAGCGGTTACTAAAGTCGATAATCTGCGATCCTCTGGTTTGCTCGAAAAGCTAGGTTTTAGCTTCGAAGGTATGATTGAAATGTACGGCGAAAATAATAGATTATTTGGGATTAATTTCTAGTGGAGCTTTGATTAAGTATCTTTAAATTCAAAGGGGAGGGACTTTATTTATATTGCCTATGAAATAATTGCTACTCAATATGGCTTTAGCGAATGAAGTTTAAACAACTTTATTGTTCTCCGACAAAAGGTCAGGAGTATATTAGATGATCCGTTACATAACTGTAAGTTTCATTTTAATTTATGACAGTTGTTCAAGTAACTGGAGAAGCTTTGAAAACTGATAATTACGAGCCAATGGTGTAATAAGTTCTACAAATTGTCGATAATCTGGCTGCTCATCTAATCTTAAAATTAACTGACGTATCGCCAATACATTATGTTTTGCCGCATTTACTTTCAACTCTTGCAATACTGCCTGTTCAGGCAAGGTAATTGTCTCAGCATGTTCCCCTGCTTCGATCTTAACTTGGTTGAAATTATTATACTTATGTTTATGATGTTTGTTTTCGTTTAGACGACAAGAGATGACATCATTAATGATTGACCCATTACCCGTATTTTCCTCTTTCGACGTTGAAGACAACATATCGGGTAGAGCAAGTTCAAAAGAAAAAACACTGCCCTGACCCATGGTACTTTCAACATTTAGTTTTGACCCCATCAATTCGAGTAAATTTTTACTAATCGATAAACCTAAACCAGAACCTTCTGCACTTGTGATAACGTTTTCTACCTGTTGATAAGGTAAAAATATATCTTTAAGCATACTTTGGGGGATACCAATACCGGTATCGGTAACTGAAAATAATAAAGTACGATTCAGTTGTTCTTTATCCACAAGCTTTATAGCAATTTCAAAAGTAACAGAGCCACTGTCAGTAAACTTGACGGCATTATTTAACAAATTTAATAGAATTTGTCGTAATCGTTTTTCGTCAATGAATACCTCGGCAGGTAAGTCATTGGAGAATTCAATATTAAGTTGAATATCTTTAATTTCAGCGCGTATTGCCGTCATTTCAACCAAGGAATTAAGAAAAGATAACAGCGAAACCTGCTCTGGAAACAATTGTAAATGTTCAGACTCAACTCTTGAAAAGTCTAAAATATCGTTTATCAAAGCAAGAAGGTGCTCAGCACTGTGATGAATGGTGTTAACTCCTCTGCCCTGAACTGCCATCATGGGAACATCTTTTTTGAATAATTGTGTATATCCTAGAATCGCATTAAGCGGCGTTCTCAACTCATGGCTAACGTTGGCAATGAACCTCGTTTTAGCGCGGTCGGATCTTTCAATATTTCGCCTTACTTTATTGATACGTGACACCAAAAATAACACAACTATCCAGACCACAGAGAAAAGTGCCACCGTGACAAACGCTTGAGATATCAGCCCCGATTTTAGATCTGACCCTAACCATCTATAATAAGCATCTGTAACGTTGAAATGAGCAATGGCTAACATTCTCAGTTCATCATCAAATATGGCCACTTCTGTTTTGATACACAAGTCACAGTCAATAATTCCTGCACTCAAATCAATACTTCCCTCAACCGCGTTAATTAGCTCATAATCGATTTCGAGTGAAATCCCTTTAATAAAGGGTTCATTTATCGAAGGGTCAGTGATCAACAATATTTCTGAGAATACTTCCTGGAGGGCTTTTTCCCGTTTAATTGGATCTTGAGTCTCTAAGGCTTTTAGTAAGGTACCGGATTGAGATTGTGACAGTATTTCTGCTTGTGTTTTTGCCGCAAAGTTTAATCTTGGGTCTAGTATATTGGTCCAATATTGAGACAGTGAGATTAAGAAAACAGCCACCATGATAAAAAATACCGCGCTAATAACGAGGTTAGTCATAACATAATGTGAAGGTTTAAAGTTTAGGCGCATATAATTTCGACACCTTAATAAAAAATGGTTTCATTTCGACATTACTGTGTTTCAAAGCAGATATATTGACATAAGGACGTACCCTAGATTCCACCGACAATCCGGCCATAACGCCTTTTTCGACATCCCCTTCAAAAGGCGAAAACAAGATATGTTGGTTTTGATGACCTTTAACGATCACCTGTTGAAGACTATTTCTATCGATTTTTTCTGTGATAAAAGCACCAATTGATGATACTTGTTGGGCATGTACATATTGCGTTATAGAAAGTGGTCGAACAATTACCGGCACGCCATGTATTGCAGTGAGATCTAACGTTAATCCACTCGCTAATTTTTTAGCTTGTTCATTATCATATTGATAAAGTAAATCGACATAAATCCGGCCTTCAGGTGAAATATTATTTTTATAATTTAAGTTTGATACCAGCATAGTACGAAATAGTTTTTGCCCAACAATAATTCGCCTCTCGGTAAAAGTGTCGGCAACAGCAGGTGCAAAGGTTGCGATAAGCAACCAGAGCATCAATACTATTTTCATCCCTGCTTTTCTCATATTAGTTTGCGCTTTAAGCGCCCTTTAAATGATTAAGAAACTGTCAAAATCCGTATTCAACAGTTATATTCCAAGTTCGTTCTCCCTGCGTTAGCCCTTCGGGCCATTGCGTAGGAAATGACTGACTTTCCCAATATTCATCAGTAATGTTATTTACTGCCAATCTAATCATCATCTTGCGAAGACCAAACGCATTATTATATGCTAATGAATAGTCAATGGTATTAAACGCTGAGAAGGTTTCAACGTGTGGCAAACGTAATTTAGGCAACTCAGCCCCTTCTTGTTCCCCGACATATTTAAGCAATAAACTGCTATGAATATTTGATGTCATTTGCCACTGAAACGTAACGTTCGCTAACCAATTTACCGTTCCAGTCAGTTCTTCGTCTACATCACGATTTTCTTCTGTATCCACATAAGAAACACTCCCCGAAATAGTCCAGTCATCTTGTACCTTTTCAGTCCATTCAAACTCAAGACCATTAGCACGTACTTCACCGACATTTTGGTATCTAGGAAGTAAACCAGGAATAAATAACAATTCAATTAAATCAGTAAATTGAGAATAAAATAGTGTTGTTACTATTTTTCGTTCCGATTGCCTAAAAGTATAGCTAAGTTCAGAAGTTTCTATGTTTTCAGGCTTTAATGTTTGACTCAAACTAGCGATTACGTCATTTCGGCTAAAGTAACGTTGTACTAGCGTTGGCGGCCTAAAGGCTTCGGCGTACTGGGCTTTTAATATATGTTCATCAGTTATTCGCCAAACACCTGCAATTCTAGGTGACGTACTGCTACCAATATCACTATAATGGTCATATCGCACACCTGCAGTCAGTTCAAAATCATCATGAATTAACCATTGATCTTGTAAAGCAATACTAGAAAAATTACGTTCAGAGTTAATCATCTCATTAGAAGTATGATTCAATAAAAGTGTATCAATATCATCAAACAAAAACCTATAAGCATCATCAACATCCAATTTAACGGATTCAAGTACTAACAAAAAATTATGATTTTCCATTAACATCCCATTAAATTGTAGGTTAGCTTTTGTGTATGACTCTTCACTACCAAACTTATCAAATTGGTCTTTTTCGGATATCACAATAGGACCTCTACCTGGCAATCTTGAGCCACTTGGAAGCACTATAGTTTTTGCCGAATCTAAAGTCGTACTTTGATACCCCAGCGTTAATACTGAATTAATATTCTCGTTTAGTTGCCAGCTTTTGCTGAATTCAACATTGAATATTTCTTCAATTGTTGGAGAATAATCGAATTCATTTTTTCCTAAACGACCGAAATAACTGCCGCGTTCTGTTTCGATGTAATGCACTTTAGCTTCAAAACCTTGATACTGCATATTTAACGCTAAAAAGTCACCTTGGTCTTGATCAAAAATCGGCCCAGGGGCATAACCTCTACCAAGCGGTGAAAAATTATCTTCACCTGATTCACGACCAGTCCCATCAGTTTCCCAGTGACTGGCATTTATATTCCAGTTAACATCATTCTTATTATCTTGGTTATGATTTCCGGTTCCTAACGAAAAATCAGCCTGCCTAAAATTATTAGCACCCGTGGTGAGTTGTACAGTATTTGCTCCTTGTTGCGTGATAATATTCACTACTCCAGAAAAAGCAAACTCACCATATACAGAAGAACCTGGGCCTCGAATAATTTCTATTCGGTCAATTTGACTTACAGGCAAACGTAACATTGCATCTCCTGATCCTGAAACTGCACTGTTAACCGAGATGCCATTGATCATGATTTTTAAATGACTTGAATTTAATGACGATCCAACCCCTCGAACAATAGAAACGACTTCCCCTGTATTTCCCAAACTCGTATAAAAACCAGGTACGAGTGATAACGCCTCGCCAGAGTTCTGTATACCTATGCTTCTCAGGGTATCGCCATGTAACACGGTTACCGTACCGGGCACATAATCAGCGTTCATTTTACTTTTAGTGGCAATAGTCGTTTCTTCGTCGAGTAAAGACATTAACTCAGCCAAATCACCTTCATTTTCTGCAAAAGATTCTGCGCAAATGCTGATGTTTAACATTATTAATGTCCAAACCAAGTGCGTGTTTATACGTTTCATAACAATTCAATCCAACCTGGTGCTAATTGATAATTTATCTCTCACCACTATGATAACAAATCTCTGATTATTGAACATGAAATACACACGGTCATCTAATAAATTAGTGCACTCAAATTCAATGCTATTAACGAAATATCATCTTTTATCTATTCACGCTAACGAATCAAATTATTCAGTTAGATTTATTTACCTAGCAATATATTGACCAATAAATTAAATACCATGCACATCGGTTACTTATAGCGAATTTCAAGTGGGAAAATACATCAGTAATTTATTAATCTTTATAATCATGAAATAGCGCTTATAGAAAACACTAAAATCGCTTATAGTAACTTTATTAAAAGTAATCTATAAGCGTCTAATATATATGCCTGATTCTCAATTATTGTTGCTCGTGGATGATAAGCCTGAAAACCTTGATATTTTGGTCTCACATCTTGAAGATCTAGGTTATGACCTAGCCGTCGCATTATCAGGTGAAGATGCTCTAGAGATTGTTGATATACAAACACCGAGTCTAATTTTGTTAGATGTAATGATGCCTGGCATCAATGGTTTTCAAACCTGCCAAGCATTAAAACAAAAAGATAATACAAAAGATGTTCCTGTAATCTTTATGAGTGCATTAACCGATACAGACAGCAAGGTACAAGGTTTTTCAGCCGGTGGGGTTGATTTCATTACCAAACCCTTTCAACGAGAGGAAGTTCTCTCTCGTATCAATGCCCACCTTACTATTCAACGTCAGCGACTTTTATTACAAACACAAAATAAAGATCTTAATGAACTTAACCTGCAATTACAGGCACAAATAGATAAAACCAAGGTTGTTGAAAAAAAACTCAGTATTGTTGACTCTCGACTATCCGCGTTAACTGAGCAAGAAGCTAAGCAATGGGGTATTGACGCATTTATAGGTAGTAGTCCTATTATTACCGCATTACTTGAAGAAGTTCGCTGTTTACAAAGTGTTGAGAGAACCAATGTACTGGTACTCGGTGAAAGCGGAACGGGTAAAGAACTAATATCTCGGGCTATACATTTTGGCAGTAATCGCAAAAGTAAACCTTTTGTAGCGGTAAACTGTTCTGCGATACCCACCGAGCTCGCAGACGCTGAGTTCTTTGGTCATATGAAAGGTGCGTTTACCGGCGCGTTTAGAGATCGTAATGGACACTTTGTTGATGCCGACGGTGGTACACTCTTTCTTGATGAAATAGGTGATATGCCACTGATGTTACAAGCAAAATTACTTCGTGTTTTAGAAGACGGTATGGTAACGCCAGTAGGAGGTAATCGCTCATTAAAAGTAAATGTTCGTATTGTTGCCGCAACAAATATGGATTTACATCAAAAGGTTGCAGATAAGACCTTTAGACAAGATCTCTACTTTAGGTTGGCCGGATACGTAGTAAAACTACCACCTTTAAGAAAACGCATTGATGATATCCCCCTTATTACAGAACATTTATTAATGATACTTGCCAAAGAGATGGCTCGAGAGAAGTCATTTATTTCACCTTCAGCATTATCTAGTTTGCAAAGTTACCATTACCCAGGAAATGTTAGAGAACTTAGAAATATTATTGAACATGCACTGATTAGCAGTAGAGGAAAAACGATAAAACCTGAACACTTCCACTTTATAAACGAACAACATTATGTAGATGATGAACAGGAACAACCTCGTTTAATCACTGAAGATTTCCCTGCGTTGCACAAGCCACGAAATGATGAAGAAAGTGTGATTGCTTATATAGAAAAACACAACAGTATTGATAACTCTATTGTTCAGCAACTACTCAACGTAGAACACAATCGTGCTTCGTATTTATTGAAAAAATTGCTTTCAGAGAAAAAGATCATCAAGCAAGGTCAAAGAAGATGGACACATTATGTATTGACTAAAAATATGTAATGTTTAGTAATCCCTTGAAAACGGCAACCGAGAATTTTCAATCCTTGTAATAACAGACCTTCCATGTTTCTCATAATTATGGACACTTGAGCCATATTTAAAATACTCGCCCTTTCATATAATAACCCCAATTAGAAACATCCTATTTATATTGCAAACCTGTGAACCATAAAGATTTTACACCTTAATTTTCAATTCATGCTGAATAAAGTTAAACAGAAAAATATTTTATAGAGAATTAATTGCAAATGCCTTAGATAAAAATAGAAACGGTTGGACTTTACATTATGATAATATTTTTCAGAAAGTTAATATTCCTTCTTTACCTTTGTCCGTTCTTAATTTCAGCGAATACAGGCATGAACTCGGATACCTTTAGTCCGGAAAATGGCAAAGTTATTCTGACCGTCGCTATCGAAGAGATAGGTTATTTTCCTTATAATTATGAAGAAAATGGTGAAATAAAAGGGTTTACTATTGATATTCTTGATTATATTGAAGAAAATTCAAACTATGATTTTGAATTTATAATTCTCCCTTGGCCTCGAACATTATTTCTCGTTGAACAAGGCGAAGTGGATCTTATATTAACGTTATTTAAAAATAAAAAACGTGAAAATATATATAATTTCATAGAACCATCATATGGTTACGAAGTTAATCAATTGTTTACGCTAATTGACAGTAAGCTTGAATTTTCGGGTCAATTACATCAATTAATCTCTTATTCTATCGGGACTAAAAGAGAGTATTCATATGGTGAAACGTTCGACCGAGCAAGTTATTTAACTAAATTACCTGTACTAACCGAAGAAGTATTATTAAAACTGCTACTCTCTGAACGCATTGACGTGGCTATTACGAACCCGTATATTTTTGATAGATTGACCATAAAACATCAAGTGAGCAATGAAATTAAAGCGATATGGCCGTATGTCGACAAGACCCCAGTTTACCTAGGGCTTACGAAGAATAGAAGCGACTCTTTAGAGATAAAACAAACATTTGGACATCTAATTGAGCAATTAAAAGCATCTCATTATTACCATGAACTCTTAGATAAGTATCATCTAAACTTTAAATAGGTTGTTCAAATCCGTCGTTCGGGATGAACTCATTTAATTGTCGTAGATTCAGATTAGGGTAACCATCGCTTTAATGCCTCATGCAACTTACTTGGGTTAATAGGTTTTGAAATAAAGTCATCCATTCCTACCGATAGACACTTATCTCGATCTCCTTGCATTGAATTCGCGGTCATGGCAACTATCGGTATGTTTTGATTAAGTACTTTAGAATCAGCAAGGCGAATTTTAAGTGTAGCTGCATAACCATCCATTACCGGCATTTGACAATCCATTAGCACTAAATCAAAAGGTAAATTCTCTAACGTATCGAGTGCTTCTTGTCCATTAGCGGCTATATCGACTTGTATACCAAACTTTTTCAATAGACCTTCAGCCACCTTTTGATTCACAGCGTTATCTTCAACCACCAACACTCTTGCTTTGAACTGAGGAAGTTCGCGCGCACTATAGGCCGTTACCAACGATTGTTCTGGAGAATTAACACCTGTTATTGTCATCAGCGTATTATAAAGAATAGACCGATCAATGGGTTTATTCAGGTATCCGCTAAATCCAGCAGCCTTCATTTTTTTTGCGTCTCCACGCTGCCCTTGCGATGTGAGCATCATTAAACGGGTATTTGGAAAAAGACGACTATCCGCTTTAATTTTAGTGGCAAGTTGAAACCCATCCATTTCAGGCATTTGCATATCTAGGACCGCGATATTATAAGGGCACCCTTTTTCAAAGGCTTCAGTTAAGCTTTTTAGTGCTTTAATACCACTATTAACCAATGTATGCTCAACTTGCCATTTTGTTAGTAGCAGACCTAATAACCTGCGATTTGTGAAATTATCATCTACAACCAATATTTTTTGACGATGTAAATTGTCATAAATTTTCTTTGGCCGAACCTTGGTAGAATTAGCAATATTAATGGTAAACCAAAATGTAGACCCTTGGCCCTCTACACTTTTGACTCCTATTTCACCGCCCATCAACTCCACTAATTGTTTACTGATAGAGAGACCTAACCCAGTACCGCCATATTTACGTGTAGTTGAACCGTCTGCTTGACTGAAACGTTCAAAAAGTTTATTTCTTTGTTCACCAGAAAGACCGATACCAGAATCAGTTATCTCAAAAAGAATGGTTGATCTCAGCTTAGTCTGTTCTTGGATTTTACAATATACTGATACTTCACCCTTTTCTGTAAATTTAATGGCATTGCCAACCAAGTTATTGAGGATTTGTCTAATACGTCCAGGATCGGCAATGTAGGGCTGTGCTTCTATGATGTTGGCGGGACAAATAAGCTCTAAATGCTTATTGTGGGCCTGAAAAGAAAGCGTACTTCCAAGGTCGTGCAATAACAATTCCAAATCAAACTCGAGTGGTTCAAGTTCTAATTTACCGGCTTCAACTTTTGAAAAATCCAAAATATCATTAATAACACCTAAAAGTGACTCAGCGCTGTTTTTTACCGTTTTGGCAAAATTGTGTTGCTCTTTATTCAACGGTGTATCAAGTAAAAGGTTCGTCATGCCTATCACGCCATTCATGGGTGTACGAATTTCGTGACTCATGTTCGCTAAAAAGTCAGTTTTAGATTCATTTGCAACTTCCGCTTGTTTCTTAGCTTCCGCTAAGTGAGTAATAATCTCCTTTTGATGTGAAATATCGGTACTGATATAAGTGTAACCACACAATTTATTCATGTTGTTATAAAGCGGCACAATCGTAGTATCGACCCAATAAAGTTGTCCCTCTTTTGCTTTTATACAGACTTCGTCATGCCAAGAGTTGCCTTGAGAAACCTCTAAAAACATGGCGTGCCAATAACTTTTCTTCTGCTTTTTCGAATTTAAAATTTTATTATTTTTGCCAATAAGTTCTTCGCGGGTATAACTACTGAGTGAGCAAAATTTATTATTCGCGTATGTAATAATACCCTTAATGTCTGTAACAAGGACGAGTGAATGTTCATCCATAGCTGATTTTTGTGCAGCCAAATCTTGTTGCGCTGAAATCCGTTTTTCTTCATTTTCAATGCGCGCACCTATTTCTGTTTTTAGTCTTTTATTCATCCGGAAGAATATGACAATGATCAATATAAGTACTGTCAATATGGGTAATGCCCAAACAATAATGGTAGATAATTTTGTACCCGTTTGTACGTGTACCGACAACCAGTTATTCGCAATAGCTGAACGTTGCTTTTCATCCATGCTTGCAATGGTTTTATTTAATATAGGAATAAGTGGCTCAAGCCCTTTTCGAACCGCCATGGATAATGCAAGTTTATAAGGTGTAAAAGCAGTAATAATAAGGTCCGTTATTTCATTTCTGCCCATTTCATAATTAATAGCTGCAATAGAGTCTGCAAAAGCGTCAATTTCCCCAGACTGTAATTTCTCAAGTCCATCTTCTATTGAAGTAACATCCACGATATTTATATTTGGGTAATCTTGACTAATAAGTTCATTGTAAACATAGCCTTCTATCAGGCCCAGGTTTTTGCCATTGAGGGATGATAAACTTTCGGCATAAAAAGCATCTTTTTTACAAACAATGACTAATGATATTTCAAAGTATGGTTCAGTGAAATTTATATACTTTGCCCTTTCCTCGGTATACAAAATTGCTGACATGACATCTATTTTGCCACGCTTAAATTCATCCAAAGCCTTGGCCCAGCTGACGCCTAAGGTTGGCTTTAGGTTTATTTGTAGTTTTTCTTGCGCAAACTCAATGTAATCAGCCGAAATACCACTATGTTCTCCATGTTTATCATTAAATTCAAAAGGAGGGAATGCTGAGTCTGTGCCTAAACTAAGTGAGTTATTTTCAGATAACCACTTACTTTCGGTAACTGTTAAACTCGAAACATCAGACCCTTTTTGAAAAAAGGGTCTGAGAGTCGGTAGCCATTTCTTTTCTAATTCAATGATTTTGCGAATAGGAATATTTTCAATACCCGAATTAATCTTAGCTAATAATTCAGGCTGGTCTTTCCTTATAAGCGCAAACACATCATTCGAAACAATAACTTCATCAGAAATAGTAAAAACGCCACTTAATCCTTTCTTAGCTATATGTGCAAAGGCACTCGGTAGTTCTGCAACTACAGCCTGAATATCATTATCTAATAATCGTTCTATGCCCTCATCAAGATTTTCAAAAGTGGATAGCTCAATACCAGGAAAGTTTTCACTTAAATATGAATATTGAAAGCTCAGACGTTGAGTTGATATAACCAGATCATTGACGTTTTTAAGTTTAGTTTCCTTATTGATTGAACGGTTATAAATGACGCCTGTTTGTACATTATGAATAGGTAGTGAGAAATTTGCCCATTGTCTGCGTTGTTCATTACTAAAGAGTCCAACATGTAGTGTATTTTTTTGCTTTACTAACGCCAATCCTTCTTCGAAAGACACCATAACTATACGGATAGGAATATTATTCGTCTTAGACCATAGTTCCCAAAATTCAATATATAGTCCACTAAACGTACCATCAGGCAGCTGGAAACTAAACGGCAAGTTATTCTCAATTGCCACAACGGTTAAGACATCAGATTGCTCGTTGCGCTGTTCTTGTGACATCAAAGGTGTACTGCAAAAAAACACAACAATAAATAGCAGATAGAAGAAGATTCTGATTTTCATTTTTTTTATTATGAACTTATTTGTTATTAATTTAATCCAATATTTATGAGTATAAGTGAAATATATATATTTTGTTCAATATCTTACTGGTGTACTGTTTAAATATTTCTATCAATGAGTTGAACACAAATTCAACAGCATAAAGAATGTGCGAAACAATAGGCAAAATGCTGCTATATGGAAAAAGCTACCGATAACACGATTAAGTTTTCCGTCATTCGTTATAAAAAATATATAAAATCAAAAAACTTTATTACTACGTAAATACATACCCGCTAGGAAAAATAGCAATTGATGCACTTGCTAAATGATTTACACGCATAAAATACCTAAATATTGTATGAACGAGGAATTTTTATGTTGCAGTAGGTATGCTAAAAATTTGATAATTATGTGGCTTAATTTTTATCGCTATGTGTTGACCCAAACTTAATAAAACTTCGCTATAAAAACTCAGTTGGTCAAAGAACAAAGAAGAGTCCTTTTCAATACTGCTAAGCAAATAATGAAAACCGTGTTCTGTTACTCTAATGTGATCAACTTTAACGTTGCTTTTTTCAATCTGCCCCGTGCAATACTCAATCGCTTGAGACTTTAATAACAATTGCAGTGTTTTTGTATCGTTTTCATCGGTAACAGCACGAGTATTTGAAACAAGTTCAGAGGCTGATGGAAAATCACCTAAGGCCGATTGAAACAGACCATTCGCCGCCTGCAAAGGTATCCAGCTGCCTAACTGCAAAAAGTCAGCAACTTGCCAACTACTCGGTGTTTGACAAACATGAGTTGGACTACCTATTTGCAAGATACTGCCTTGATGCATAACGGCTACTTTATCGGCAAAAGTAAACACTTCATCTTTGTTATGGGTAACAAAAATAGCGCTCATTTTTAATTGCTTTAAAAGTTGGCGCATTTCTAACATTAATTCATTGCGTAAACGTGCATCAATATTTGAAAAAGGCTCATCAAGCAATAATAACTTCGGCTGGGGCGCTAATGCTCTAGCAATTGCCACTCTTTGCTGTTGCCCACCAGACAGTTGATGGGGAAATCTTGCTTCTAAGCCTGTTAATTTAAGTAGATTGAGCAAATCAGCCATGCGAGACTTTTGTTGTGTTTTCGTTAGTTTTTCAAGTCCAAAACAGATGTTTTTCTCAACCGATAAATGTGGAAACAGCGCATAGTCTTGAAAGATCATACCAATATTACGATGCTCAGGAGCTACATTTTTAGCAGGAGTTATCGTCAGAATATCTTCGTCATCAGATGAATTATCATGACTTGTACTGCGACTATTTATGTTCAGCTCGCCAGTGCTAAACGTATTGAAGCCAGCAATAGTATTAAGCAATGTCGTTTTACCACAACCACTTGGCCCGACCAAACCAAGAATATCACCAAAATTAAGTGTTAAGTTGATGTCTGATAAGATCGTTTTGTCCTCTAATTTCACAGAAAGTTGCTTAATGCTTAACAATTCATTGGTGGCCATTTATGTTAATTCCTTACTTCTGTTAAGCCAAATAATAGGCACTAATCCCAGTAGAACAATTAAAATAGCACTCAAGGCACCCTGCTCTAACATTTCGTCTGATATTAATTGATAAATTTGTATGCTCAATGTTTCAAAGTTAAAAGGCCTTAATAATAAAACGGCGGGCAGTTCTTTCATCGACTCAATAAATACTAATAACCATGCCACTAAAATTGAAGGTTTTAGTATCGGGAGATGTACCTTTTTTAACATTTCTCCCACCCCAGCGCCCAAACTTGCCGGTGCAAAATCAAGCGTACGGGGTATTTGTTCAATACCACTCGTTATTGTTCCATTAGCAATAGCTGCAAAGCGAACGACAAACGCGAAAACGATAGCAAAAATGGTGCCTGACAAGACAAGTCCAGGTTCTATAAACTGAAAATATACTGCGACATCATTAATATAATGATCCAATGGACCGAAGATAGCCAATAATGCCATCGCTAATACGGTACCGGGCACAGCATAGCCGAAGCCTGAGAGGTTTAAAGGAAACATACGCCATTTATCGTTAGTCAACCGACGATACAAACCAAACAGCAAAGCCAAGCACGCTGTGATAGTAGCGGCATAAAATGACACCTCAATACTATTCTTACTTGGCTCAACTAATTTCATTAATTGAGCCATATCGCTATATTCAAATGCCATAATAACAAGTAAAGTGAAAGGTAAAAGAAAGCCCGCTAACACTAAAGTCCAGCAAAACCCACTAATAAAAAGTTGTTGAACAAAAGACAAAGTAATAATGTCGATATGCTGATTAGGTCTGTTTGATTGATGACGTTGCCCTGCTCTTGCTCGCTGCTCTGCAACAACAACGAATAAAATAATCAACATGAGTAAACTTGCTAAAGCATTGGCTGTGGCTAAGTCTCCATAGCCCAACCAAGTATCGTATATAGCGGTAGTAAGCGTATTTACTGCAAAATAATTAACCGTAGCAAAATCAGCTAAGGTTTCCATAAGCACTAAACTAGCCGCTACTGCGATTGCTGGCCGCGCCAAAGGTAAAGCCACTTTAAAAAAGCTTTGTTTGGCCGACAACCCTAATAAACGCCCAGCTCTTAATAGGTTTTGATCTTGTTGTTCAAATGCTGTGCGAGTCAGCATATACACATATGGAAATAACACCAAAGAAATAACGAGGGAAGCGCCAGGTAAAGTGCGAATATCAAAAAACCAATAATCATTGGGTGAATGCCAATCAAACCAGCCACGCAATGTTCGTTGAATGGGGCCCGCGTAGTCAAACACGTCAGTATATAGGTAAGCAACTAAATAGGCGGGCATGGCTAAGGGCAATAACAGTAACCATCTCAGCAACTTTTTACCTTTTACATCGGTGTGAACAATGAAAGCGGCACTCAAAGTACCAAAAATTAGCGATAACAAAACCACCGATATGCCAAGTTTTAGCGTGTTGGCAATATAATCAGGTAAAACAGTTTGCCAAAGGTGAGAAAATAAATCACTGGACGAAGCAAAGCTAGCTAATACCATCACTAATACAGGTAATATTAGTATTAATGCTATTAGCCAGCAGACACTACGCCAGAGATTATTTTTTAAACGGGTTATCAAGTAGTAACCATCACATTCTATAAATCAAATTTAGCTTGGTCGATCAGCTTAAGTGCTTCTTGTCTGTATTTGGCAATAGTTTCTAAGGGTAAGCTATCTGCTTTAAACTTCCCCCATGAAGCAACTAATTCAGAAGGCATCACATCAGTTCTCACTGGATATTCCATATTCGTTTCAGCGTAAAGTTTCTGCGCACCTTTCGACACCAAGAACTCCATTAATCTTTTAGCGTTTTTACTATTAGGTGCATATTTAGCCATTCCCATACCTGATATATTCACATGGGCACCACGGTTACTCTGGTTAGGAAAATTAATGTACACGCCATCAGCCCATACTTTTTGTTTTTCATCTGCCAACATTTTGCCAAAGTAGTAGCTATTTCCAAGCGAAATATCACAAAGTTGTTGATGAATTGCTTGTACTTGACCACGGTCACTGCCTTGAGGTTTTCGGGCTAAGTTTGCTTTAAACTTTTCGAGCCAAACAAGCGTATCAGCTTTTCCATGAGTAGCTATCATCGAAGCAACAAGTGCAATATTATAAGCATGCTTGCCACTGCGAGTACAAATTTTTCCTTTATATTTGCTGTCCGCTAAGTCTTCATAATTAACATTTATAGCACCTAAACGCTTAGCTGAATAAATATTTCGTACGCGTGTTGTTAGCCCATACCAAGTATTGTCTGCTGCTCGATATTGGTTAGGGATAGCATCGTTCAGTGCTCTAGAGCTATACGCCTGCAATAAATCACGGTCATGCAACTCAATAAGTCGACTAATGTCTGTGGTTAATAATATATCTGCAGGGCTATGTTTGCCCTCACGAGCAAGACGCTCAGCCATGCCTTTTTTAGCAAAAATAACGTTAACTTTTATATCAGTTTGCTCAGTAAACTTGTTAAATAAAGGTTCAACTAAAAAGGCCTGACGATAAGAATATACATTCACTTCTTCACTTGCTTGCACAAGCGCTGAAAAAATTAAGGATAAACTAGCAAAAATTAGTAGTATGCTTTTTTTGATGGAAGGTATTTTCTGCATTAGGTTACTCTGGCAATAGAATGCCATCTCATTAAGTCGGTTGTTATTCACGACCAAGGTTAAAGAAAACATTAAAATCTGTCAATCTTTTTGGTAATGATTCTCATTTAGATTTAAGGGGCGGGTATATTGATTATACCTGAATGTTAATTATACGCAGTGGCTATCAGTTGTGGCTAGTTAGGCCTATTTGCTTACCTTATTTTGTAGTATGTTAATAGTTCCTTCTAGGGCTTCATCAGTATTTGTTTGAGTTTGCTTTACGTAATTGGTTGGGACATATTTCTCGCGTGCAACGCCGTTTAAATGAAATAGTTTGGCTGTTGAAATTCTATATCCAAAATATTGGTGTTTAAATGAAAAACCGTTCATTTCTCCTGCAAGACGTTCCATTTCAGTGCCAAAAACTTCACCTCGTTTCATCCCTTCAAAACCAATTGCAAGGCCTTCTCCCATACTGCCTGTCCATTTTCCGACAAGAATAACAACAGGCTTATCATAAGCAGTTGAATGCGCCTTAGTTCCCCGAGGTGTCACATATTCAATCCAGCTTCTTTCAATCGTTGGCTGATTATCGTAACGTTCAACGATGAGGTGCTTTTGATAAGGAGCTTTATTTTTAATGAAACGGCTCATAATCCCTCTAGCAACGTATGAATTACCGCCGTCTACGGTGTTTCTCAAGTCTAAAACCAAACCTTTGGTCGCCATCAAACCATCGAGTGCCGCATCAAACTCACTAATTAACGTATTCTGGCCTAATGTATTATTAATACGTATGATGCCTATATCTTTTATTACCCTAGTCGTTAGCAGATCATTTGTTTTTTTGACCTTAATTGTATCCATATCGAATTGAGTCGTTTCTCCATTAGCTAATTTTAGCGTTAAGATGCGCTTTTCATTATAACGTCCCGAAATCACTTTATTACCAATCCAAGTGCGAATTTCTTCTGAAGTTTTGTCATCACAGTGGGTAGGAAAATTATTTATCGCTTCCTGAAAGTCGAGATCATTTATCTTTTGAATTTCAGCGCCAATAAGTGCAATATCAATATTTTCTATTTGTGTTTGCCAAGTATTAGATATCGTCGTCTTACCATTTTCTGTGAGTGTGAATACAGGAGAAAATAACCGATAAGATGACGCGATATTCGTTTGCAGCATCACATGACTGTCATGTAGTTCATTGAGAAGAAATTCAAAAAAAAGAACAACATCGTCTTCGTTTTTAAGGTTATCAATTTCAGAGCCGTAATAATTCGTTAAGCACGCTAAGTCGACTTTTTTATCCTTAAAATAGGCATACTCATGTTCGATATTTTCAATAATAAGAGCCAAGTCCTCTTTAATTTTACTTTTATCTATCGAGTTATCTTGTGAATAAACCAAAAATGACGAAGTAAACACTAGAACGATGAGACACAGCTGGAAAACTTTCATTGATTAACCTTATTTTATTTATCTAATCGAAAGTAGCTAAAATGATTTCATGACTAGCCACTTAATTTTTCGATTGTTATTTATAATCCATTGATTTTCAGTTATTTTACATTGAACATCGGTTAAGCGTAAAGACAAATAACCACCTAACTTTAAGATACTCAGGTGTAAGTTTGATAGGTGATAATGCTATTTTTCTTGCAGAAAGTTTTGTCATTTATTGCGGGTAAGGTTATATATTAGTTAAATGCTCAATATCAACATAAATGTTTTATCGACTTTAGGTAGGTTACTTAAAGCTAGTAACCTACCTAAAGACAATTATGCGGCTCGATCTACTATTTTTACTCTTTCTGTTGCTAATAAATATATCTGCTGTTTATTGGGTTTAGCGCTTTTGGTTTGCCAAAAGGCGCCAAAAATCACCAGTAATAAAATGATTGCTAATGCATAGTAAATGAAATCGTTCGGATCTATCGTTTGAACCGTTTGCTTCTCTAGCTTTTGGCCTTCCACTTGTTGCTCGTTTTGATTCGACTTAACTTCTGACAGAGGTTGCTGATCAGCGAGTTGTTGGTTGTTCATTGCTTTCTGAACTTCTGCACTTGCCGCCATAGCTTCCATGGTTTTTGTTACTAACGGTGCCAAACCAAAACCTTGGGCAAGTTCATTAACATGAGCTTTTACCGCGTCGTTTAATATAACTAAGTCATTGTTATTCACTACATCGATATATTGCTCAACAAGTTGCTTTAAACGCTCAGCATCTGCCTGCCAGTATTCTTTGCGTTCGGCTTCCAGCATTCTTTCCATCATACGAGCAAAGGCCGCTGGATTGATTTTTTTAAACCATTCATCAAGCTCTATCGCTAATTTGTCATTAACATAGATATCCATGTATTCATCCCATTGATCGTTTCTGATCAAGTTAGGGTCAACGACTTGCCAACCAAAAAAGTTATCCATTTTTGAGGCTAATGATACAGCACCGGCGTAACCTTCTTTTTGCAGTTCTTTTATCCAACGTGGGTGAAACATGCGGGTACGTAACTCTTTAGCAAGGAATAAACCGGCATCTTCAGCTTTGGCATTTTTAGCATCGCGTAAATTAGCCACCACCATGTCAGGGCTCTTGCCGTCAATATTGCGTACCGCTAAGCTCAACGCGCCAAAATATTCAAAAGGATCGTCGGTACTTAGCATACCAAATAGGTTAGATGAACGAGCAAACATAGCAATGTCGGTACCCGATAATTGCTTAGCATAAAGCTGTACTTCTTGGCCTTGGGCATTTCCTGCTTTTTGTCCCCAACGGCTATTGTCAGCGCCGAAGAAATAGCCCATTTTGCCCAAATAAACATCTGATATTTTTTTATCATCTTCCCAAGTATCACTGGCCCATGCTGCATCATCAACCCCAGTGCCATAATCTCCTGACTGATTAGAGAATATGCGAATGGTAGATAAATACTCGGCTTCTTTCTCATCAACCCCTTCGCTGAGCAAGTCTGCTTTTACTTTTTGGCTGTTCTGCCAAATAGAGTTACTCTCTTCTTTTAAAACTGCGACTTGATTAACGGCCTTTGCCAGCATTTGCATAACATTAGGAAACGCATCGCGATATAAGCCAGTGGCTGATACAACAACGTCAATGCGTGGACGTTTTAATTCACTGTACGGAATTATCTCTGTACCAATAACACGGCCACTTTTGCTCCATTTAGGTTTAACACCCATGGCGTATAATATTTGTGACTCAAGCACGCCGTAATGGCGCATGGTTTCAATTGACCATAAAGAAAAGGCCATTTTGTCAGGGTAGGTTTTATGCTTTTGGTAGTAATTAGCAATCATTTGCTCGGTAAGTTCTTTGCCTTGCTCGAAAGCTGCCTGTGTAGGAACGCGTGACGGATTAAAGCCAAATAAGTTATAACCCGTAGCCAACGACTCAGGATGACGAATAGGATCACCGCCCGACTTTACCGGGATATATTTAGCATTAAGAAAGTCCACCATGGCATCCAATTCGTGAATACTTGCCATGCTTTTATACAATATTTTGCCACGTTCAATATCGGCTTGTAATTCATCGCTAAGTTCTGACAATGGCAGTGGACGTTTGGCTGATTGATCAGCGCCAGCAAGAATATAATTTTTAACGGTTAGATAACCTGATAATTGGGTAATATCATTATTTTGCGGCTTTTCAGTCTTTTTTATTTTATCTTTGTCTGGACTTTTCTCATGGTAAGTATGGCTATGTGCAATGCTTTCATCTTCGCTATCTTTATCAGAATCGTTTTGTTCGCCCAGTAAGCTTTCTGCGTAATAGTCATGCTCAAATTCACTTGCACGTGCAGCAAATTCGCTACCAAGCATTTGCACTAAAGTTGATATCGTTAGCGGCTCTTCGGGAATATAACCATAAGTATGCAAACCTAATGGCTGGTTCGCTGTGGCTAAGTCTTCAAGATGAATATGTAAAGCGTCAATAAACTTGTCAAATGCTTGCTCAATTTGCGCTTGCTCCCAGTCTAAGTCTTTACAAATATTGGTATCGAAACATAATTTAGTCAGCTGCATTGCTGTTTTTTGCTTTACCCCACCTTGGTCTAGCTGTTTATATTGATGCATCAACTCATGTAAATTACGTATTTCACCTTCTAAGCCAGCGGCAGCAAATGGCGGGGTCATATGCGAAATAACGGTGGCTCGTCCACGTCGTTTGGTTTGCATGGCTTCGCCAACATCGTCAACAATAAAAGGGTAAACAACCGGGGTATCCCAGACGGCTAAATTTCCTTGATCGTAAATTGACAAACCACGTTCTTTACCGCCTAAATACTCTTGAGACCCGTGAGTTCCTAAGTGAACAATCGCGTCTGACTGCCAATATTCACGGGCGTAAAAGTAGGATGCAAGATAGAAATGATTGATAGGCACTAAGCCTTGATGATAAATCATGTTTTCATCATTTTTACTATCAGAGCGTGGTGGTTGACGCATGATCAACATATTGCCATTACGAATTCGTGGCAGAATAAAAAAATGTTTGCCGTCTTTTTCTACTGCCATAAAGTTGTCTTGCGGCTTGCCCCAATGATCGTTGATTTTTTTCGTTATTTGAGTCGGTAAAGCGTTGAACCAGACTAGATATTTATCAATTGGCATGAGCTCCGCCAAATCATTCTCTAATAGCTCGGTTAATTGATAATCACGATAGAAAGGGTCGAGAATTTTTTTCGCGTTTGCAACAAAATATTCAGCGTTACGTTCCGCAGTTTTATATCCTTCATTTGCGAGTCGCTGGCTAATGGCCTCGATACTTTCGGGAATATTCATAAATGACGCACCCACATCTTTGTCGCCCCAAACAAATACAGTGAGTTTTTTATCTTGGTTGGCTTTATATTTTAAGTTAACAAGATTAATTGCTTTGTTCACTAAGTGTTCAAGTTGATAATCGATAATTTCAACCTTCTGGTCGCGCATGTTCATCGCAGCAACGATCATAGGATCAATAACGCCCGCATTTTCTGGTAAGACTAAGGTGAATGACATCATATTCGCACTAACACCCTGCTTATCGTTTTCCCAAGTTTCCTTATCGCCTGAGTAATAGGTCATGGCATGCATTACTGGCACATTGAATTTTTCAAACTCAACTTTACGTTTGTTCGCCCAATGAATATTGCGGAAATTTATAATCAAATCGACATCGGTTTGCATTGAGAAAGATTCACCCGCGCTATTTTTTTCCGTACTATTTTTTTCAGTAATAGGTAACTGCAATAAACGGCTATAGTCACCACTTACTGGGCTGAGTTCAAAAAAGAACGGCACGACATATGCGCCTTTTGCTTCTAATTGCGCGATGGTGGCATCAATTAATTGTGTTTGCTCTGTCTCTATCAAAGCTCGTTGTAATAATACGGCTATTTTAGCTTGTTGATCTTTTACTGGACGGAGATTTTTATAGGCGCTCAAGTCGTCGATGATTAAGTTTGGTAGTGCAGGATGATAAATGCCTTGGCTTGGAAAAATAATCGGTGATGGTACTTTTGTTGTTAGCTGTTGATTCAACGTTCCTATCTTGGTTTTAACAATATTAGCCTTAATATATGCCAGCATGTTATCAAGATTTCTACGCCCTGCATTTTTCCAATAATCTTCTAGCGTACTCGCTTCATCAGCACTTAACCCTTTATTGAGCTTTTCATTTTGTAAGTAATTAAAGGCGACAACAGGGGTATTCACTTTTGTCATTACAGTTGCGTATGCATCAAAAGTAGCACTGGCTTCCCTTGCCGATACAGCATCAAGGATAACTAAATCATATTGATTAAAAAGTGCAGCAAGTGCTTCTGCTTGATTAACGCTTGCAGCTAATGACTTTGCTGACTTTTGTTCAATATGCCAGCTTGTATTTACTTTTTCATTAGCCACTTTTTTTAATAAAGTAACTTTAGCTTTATTGCTATGTGCACCACTAACAAATAACACGCTCTGTACATTTTTTGTCAGTGTTTGCTCTGTATCTACGTTCGATGCCGCAGCAAAAACATTACTGATAAAAGCACTGATGACGAATAATAGGATGGAAATTTTAATTAAGGAATTTTTCATGTGATTAATATCGCTACTCTTTTACGTAAATCATACTGCCGTCAGCCATTTCATAGGCTGTACCCGCTTTTTTACCTGTACCTGCCCCCGATTTTCCGTCGCTTTTAAAACTTTCGATGGTATTGCCTTTTTTAACAATAATTTCCATATTATCTTTTCCTGCATTTTTAATCACAGTGACATCTTCGGCAAGGAATGGGTTTAAAGGATTTTGTGCAATGGCAATTAATAGAGCAGCAATAAGCACTAAAAATACGTCAACTAGATTAACGACAGATAACGCTGGATTAATGCCTTCATCTTCATCAAGCAGCCTCATAATCGTTCTCCACAGCTTGCACAGGTAAGGTTGTTTTTTGGTGATTTTTTGGCTGTGGCTTATTATTAATTAATGGCATTAATGCCACGAGCTCTTCAACCATCCAACGCTTTTTAACCGACGCTATCCAAAAAGTGATTGATGCGATAACTAAACCAAAAATAACTGCGGAAAATGCGACGATCAAGTTTTCACTGATCCCTTGTATATTGCCGTCAGCTAAGCTTTTCAGTGCAGGTCCCATAGGGATCATCGTGGCAATTAGACCTAACATTGGCGCAAGACGACTGACGTTACGTACACCTTCAAGTTCTTTTAATGCCGCAACGTCAAGTTGTTCTTGACTAATATTGGGCATTTCATTTGCCAAGCTAGCCATGGGATAACCGTTTAACATCAGTTCCCGGTTACTGCCTAACTTTCCATTTAATAATTGAATAAACGATTTGTAGTGGCGACGTCGTTGTACTGTCTGACTAAAAAATTGTCCGGTAGCAAATAATGAGTAGATAAAAAGTAGGGCTATAAGACACAGTACAGGGGCCATAAATAAGTCTGACAGCTGGTACATGATTTGTTCTATCTGGGGGATCATAATATATTCCTGATTATAAAAAAAAGCTCAAGGCACTCGCTGGGGAGAGTACCCTGAGCCTTTAGGGTAAAACTAGTTATTGGCTTCACCGGCCATTTCATTTATTTCATCGGCTCTGAAACTTATGTTTCCAGAAACACCATCAGCATTGTAATAACTGGTTAGTTGTAATTTGTGCGTTTTAGTCGGGGTTTTAATGATATAAACATCAAATTGAGACCATAATAAATGTCCGCCATTAACACCATATTGGTACCATGGTGTTTTATCAAAAGCTTTAACGCTATAGCTATTTTCTTGTAATCCGTAGTAAGGAATAGCGGCTGGGTCTAAAGCGTCATACTTATTGTCAAAATCATGCATAGCTTGAGCATCGTCAGCAATGTTGATAATAAAATCAGCCGCAGTTTTATCTGCAGTACAAGGGAAGTTAATATCCCAAGCATCAACCATGGTAACTTCTTGGTTAGTATCAAAATCAATATAAACATTAGTTACATCACCAGAACAGGCTAGTGCAGCATCGATAATATGTTCTTGCTCTGCAGCAAATTCAACATCAGCACTTCCCTGGTAAGCTGTTTGTAAGGTGATTTGTCCAATACCTCGACCTAGGGTCGTAATGCTTGTTGCTCTAAACTTAGTAAAAGCACTGTCGGAATGAGTAATGAAATATTTTGTATCAGCCGCAGTAACTACATGAGTTTCTGAGTTGTAATCGTAAAATCCTTCAATAATGTTTGACGTAACATCGCCAACAAACATGGTTTCATCAGTTGGAATATCACTTGTTTTAACGACTAAATAATCATCTAATTCTGTTTCAGCATTGGCAGCAATAAAGCTATCAGCAACCGCTTTGCCTTCCGTATCAAAAAAATCACTATTATTACCCGTTGCATAGGCTTTAACTGCATTATCAGTGTGTTGATTTAAGTACACACCACTGCGTTTAAAAGCAATATCCCATACGGTGTTAGTTTCGGCTTGCTCTGCTGTTAACTCAACGATGGCGTTTTCATCTAAGTCAAAGTACACAAATGCGGGGTCGCTCAAACTACCTGTACTATAAGGACCATTAATTTCGCCTTGTATTGGAGCAGCAGGCGTAGTATCTGGCGTTGGTTCAGGTGTTATAGGTTCAATTGCAATATCTTTGCTTGAGCTACTACCTCCACACGCTGTTAATAAAACACATATTGCAATGCTGGTTAACTTAATGGACTTGCTGAAATTTGGACTTATTGTCATATTATTCTCCGATACTCTCTTAAAATTGGTAGCTAATGCCAGCACTTATTGTGCGGCTACTAACAGGTCTTACATCAAATATGTTTTGGCTATTCGCCGAAGGGTTTTTATGCTCATCAAAAATATTATCAACACTTATGCGCCATGATAATGTTTCAGTTAATGTTTGATTTAGAATGAAATTTACTGTGGTATATACATTTTTAGCGACAGCTTTATAGTGATCTGGCACAGCCTCTTCTGCTTGATAGACAGCATAGGCGATCAGCTCAATATCGTATGCTTCAATATCGTAACTCAAGTTAAATTTCACTTGATGGCGTGGTCGAGCGAGTAAACGTTCGTTGTTCCCATCTTTACTGGTTAAATAACTGTAATTTAATTGTGTTTTCCACTGGCTAAAAGTTAACGCTGTACTGATATCAAAACCGTGAATTTTTGCGGTGCTTATATTTTGGTATTGATAAATAGATAAACCCGTTATTTCTGATTGTTCGGGATCGATAACTGAATCAATGAGATCTTCAGTTTTCGAATAGTGCACACTAATATCAATGCGTAAATCGACATAATTGTCAGCAAGACTGGTATTAAAAGTTAAACTTGAACCCATTGATTTTGCAGTTTCAGGTTCAAGGTTTTGATTTCCCAAAACCATATAACCTAGCGCACTGTGATCAAAAACATAAAAGCGCTCTTTCAAGTTAGGCACTCGATAACTTTCGCCAATACCCGCTCGCCACTGCAATGTTCCTTCACCCAGCGTGAAGTTTTTCATGGTGCTCAGACGAAACGCACTATGCCAACCAAAATCTGAGTCATACTGGCTACGCATACCTGCAAGTACTTGGTAATCTGATTTAACCCAATTACCTTGCACAAAGACTTCTACGCTTTCACGGCTTTCGTCATTTATCTCAATAATGTTTTCTTTAGGTTTGTTTTGGTCCAACTTGTCAGCGTGAATAACCCCGCCCGTGACTAATTCAATATCGTTCAATTGAAAGATTTTTTGACCATTAATTTCTGACATGACAATACGGGTGTCACGTAAGCTATTTGATTGACCGCTGGTTTCTTGATGATTAATATATCGGGAATTTAGCTGCCAAGGGCCTTTAGAATTGTTAGTGCCTTTTAAGGCCAATTCAATTTGCTGTTGCTCTACATCTGTTTGGTAATAAATAACCTCACTCTGTCCTGGAATTGCCGAACTATCACGGAGTTTGTTATCGCTTAACCATTGATATTTAATGCTAGTCGTAATATTTTCATGGGCTTTATTTGTACTTAAGGTGACGAATTTTTTTTCAACACTCGCTGCGTCTTGGCTAACAGTAGCACTATCATAGTCATAGCCTTTATCATCAATAATCAAAGCATTGAGTTGTGTTTGCCAACCCGAAAAGCTTTCGACGGCATGTAGTTTAATCGTATGATTTAGATCACCATTTACAATAGTATTACCTTGATATTGGCTAACATCGTAATCAAGCTTAAGCGAAGGTCCATCATTTTTGTGGGTAATGATATTAATAACTCCACCCATAGCCGAGCTTCCGTACATAACCGATGCAGCACCACGAATAACTTCTATTTGAGCGATATTACTGGCAGGGATCTGGTCTAAATCTGCAGATGATCCAGTAGGGCTTATTACCGGCTGACCATTAATTAATATCAGTACATGGTCGCCATCAAATCCTTGCATTTGAATGTTGTAGCCGTCTTTAACACTACGTTTCACCACAACACCGGGAATATAGTTAAGTGCTTGAGCTAAAGTACCGTGACTAATTTTGGCAATCGTTTCACCGTCAATTACGTCAACTAAAACGGGTGAATCGCTTAACAGTTTTGCAGTACGCGTTCCTGTTACTACTATATGCTCATGCTGATCAATTTCTGATGCAGGCTTAGCCATGGTTAACAGAGGCATAGCGAGAATTAACGCCGATAGCTTAATTTTTATATTCATTTAACTGCAAACACTCAATCTAAATAGTAATCATTATCATTTTCGTTCGCAATAATATTGAATCATGATCAAATTAGCAAGTAAAATGTAACAAAAAGTATTCACATCATTAAGCAATTAGGTTTTTAGTATCTTGATTTAATAACAAAGGGGACGAAATATGGAATTGCTAAATACAACCTAAAGATTAGGTAATGAGTAAACTCAATAATTATTACTCATGTATAAAATACGACGTTCAAGCAAAAATTAGAATGTGAATATTCAGGTAGAACTTATTGATATTATTGAAGGGTTTTTGACAAGGTTAACGTAGATGATATTTTCTCATAACTTGTCTTTGAGGAATAACGGCCAATTAACGGTCTAAAATCGAGCGAGGCGAACAGCCCGCTGATTTTAGTCCTGTTAAATGGCTTATAGTGTTGTTTACACGTGCTGATCAATTAGAATCGAATTACCATCGGGATCTTGAATAGAAATACTCGATGGCCCACTTTCACCAACAATAGATTTTTGTATTATGTTAACACCTTGAGCTTCAAATTCTTTTAGAAGCTCTCTAATATCAGTATACGACTCCAGAGTTTTGCAGTTTTTATCCCAGCCAGGGTTGAATGTCATGATATTACCTTCAAACATTCCTTGGAATAAACCAATTGTATGATCGCCGTTTCGAAGTATTAACCAGTTTTGCAACTGCTCTCCGCCAATTTTTTTGAAGCCAATTTTTTGATAAAACGCTTTTGACTCTTCGATATCTTTGACCGATAAACTTACTGAAAATGCACCTAATTCCATTTTACACTCCATAGTTTGATTACAACACTAGCGCCCCATTAAGAGGATTTTGATAGTTGGTTAAAATGTGAAGCGAAGCAGAACCTAGCCAACTGTCAAAGCCCTGCTTGAATGGTTTGTTAGAGCAAGTTTATTTTAAAACCACCCTATAATGCCAACTATAAATATTGCTGCTAAGCCCAATAAACTAACACCAAAAGAGATACTTCTTAATAGCTTTAAATTTGCATAGTAACAAAGCATATGACCAACTCTGCCAACTAAATACACTGTAGCGCTTATATTAAGAAGATTAGCGTTTGCAGAAGATAGTATTGAAAAACAAACTAATAGTATAAAAATAGCTACACTCTCGTTTGTATTTGATAAAGCCCTCGTTGAACGAAAATGTAGGTCTTTATGGTTAGGCTCAATTGGGTAACCCGGTATATGACGAGATTTTATGGCAACAATGTCAGCGACTAAAAGTTGCACAAAAAAGGTTAAACCTGACAATCCCATGACTAAAACTGTAATTTTATACGGTTCGATAAATTCCAACTTAATTTCCTTTTAAAAAACTGAGGACTATTTACTTACGCAAAGTGCCCTAACGTCCCATTAAGAGGCAAATTGTAATTGGCTAAAATAAGTGAGACAAGGACAAAAAAGCCAATTGTAATTTGTCTGACTTGAAAACCCTTGTTATATGCTATTTAACCAAACTCTAAAAAGTATACGGGTTATTATACTTCATGAACATATAACTTGATAAAAATCAAAATAACGGCTCTTATATTATTTTTCTACCTGTTCAAACTAAATGTTTTTGCCCCCTCTAGCCGCTAGTTTTCCCCTAAAATATGAACTGAGTTATCTTGATTAAAACTGAAATAGCCCAAATGACTATCTGACATAAATCTAGTCTTAACGACTGTTTTCCTGAAAGTATTATGATTTTTTTCTGAATAATTGGTGGTTAAGCTAAATGCAATTTCGTGAGAGTAGTGAATGTTAAAAACCGATAATTCTAATGTAATTGGTTGGCATAACAGATGTAATTATCCAACAGTGATAAATTTCGAGAGTGTGCCTTACGCTACCAATAAATAAGACCGTAATGGTTCTGATTCTTGAAAATCACAAACATTGGCAACATTAATAACTGGCGTGACTATGTTGGCTCTAATTGAAATCTTTTTATTTCACTCTTTTTTTCGGGTGAATAAACTTGATTTAAATATTGAGCAGCACAACGGTTAATGACTTTTTCAGAGGCCTGATTATTAATCTCACAGGTAATAATGATACTACGACTCATGACGTTTTTTTGTAGCCACGACAACATAAACTTAGCTACCCCCTTACCTCTTGCAGCAGGTCTGGTTTCATAACCCACATGTCCAATTACGTTTTCAATATAAGTATTTGTGTGACGTCGAAATCTTATAGCGCCTAAGATTTCACTGCCTTGGATACAAAAATAAGTTGATGTGTGTTCTGAGTCAGTAATTAAGTTTTGCAGGTAACCTCTTGGGTCATTCAGGGCTAATTCATACTTATGAATACCCTGACTAACGCAGTCAGACAAAAAAGTTTTATATAATGCTAAATATTTAATATCCGCTTTAAAAATTTCCATATACACCTAAACGTTAACACGTTAATTAATATAAAAATGTTCAGTAATGTAAATTGCAATAACAAATATAACAACGCTTACTTTTCATTTATTAAACCTAAAATATTATTTGTTTACTTTTCGATAAGCCATTAACTCAGCTAACAGCCAATCTCGACTGTTTATTGATGATTTATTAAGACAATGAATTTGGTAGTATTTTCCTGACATTTTACTTTTAGTCGCTGAATACTTAATGAAGTCTTCAGTAGATTCGATATCATCAGCGTAATATGCATATTTTTTATTTATGTGTTCAACCGCTTCTTTGCCTGTATGCATAGTGCCATTACGTTCATATTTACAGTCAGTTGCAGCGACAAAATTTAAAAGATGGTTAATTTCATCCTGAGTTGCGGCAAAAACATTTAGAGAAAAGGTGGATAACAAAATTACGAATATTTTATTTAAGTTCAATTGACGGTCTCCTGCAGTACTTCCACACAAACGACAGCTAAAATCAGGGGGAAACAAGCATTTAAAATACTGTAATCTACCATATTAATAAATATGGAGAGTAAGTTTTTATGAAAAGAAATATGTCGCTGTGTCTAAAGAGTATTGGTATTGCTTAAATACTGCCATACGTTTTTTATTTGCCACTCTTTGAACCACAGGGGAAATTCATAACTCGGCATTGGCCTAGCTATACCAAACCCTTGCGCCAAATGGCAGCCCAAAAGCAGTAAATGTTCTCCATGTTCTGTTGTTTCTACACCTTCAGCAATCACACTACGATTAAAGGCTTTAGCCAGACTAATAATGCCCAATACTATTGATTTATCATCAGGGTCATCAAGCATATCTTTAATAAAAGATTTATCAATTTTTAGGCAGTCGGTAGGTAAACGCTTCAAATAAGCTAACGATGAATATCCCGTACCAAAATCATCAATTGAAAAGGTAATACCTAAGTCATGACACTCATGTATAACCTTCGTGACTTGTTCTATCTCTCTTAAAGCGCTGGTTTCTAATATTTCAAACTCGATACTACCAGCTTTAAATTTTGGGAATTTTTTTAAAATTTGTTTAAGACGTTTTACAAAATTTGGCTGTTGTAAATGCAATGGGCTAACATTGACACTCACAGGGAGATTAATACCTTTTGCTGACCACACTGAAAGTTGAGTTAATGCTGTTTTAATTACCCATTCACCTACTTCAACATTCAGTATGTCTTGTTCAATTATGGGTAAAAACGTTAAAGGGGGGAGTGTACCAAGTTCAGGGTGACGCCATCTAATAAGTGCTTCCAGTCCAATAATCTGATTGGTTTTTATATTTATTTTTGGCTGATAGTAGAGCTCAAATTCATTACTTATTAGCGCAATACGAATATTTGTCACTTCTTCATGCTGATGTTTCTCAGCGACATCTTTTGCAACATCAAAAATATGAAAACAATTTTTTCCCGAATTTTTAGCTATGTACATGGCTTGGTCGGCATGGCGTAATAACTGGTCTGCGTTACTTTTATCTTGAGGGTATATGGTTACGCCAATGCTTGCGGATACTTGTATGGGCTTGTTTTTAATAAATGAAGTTTTGGATACAGATTCAAGTACTCTCGTTAAAATAATTGAACACTGATCTGAATTTTCTAATTCATCGAGTATCATAACGAATTCATCGCCACCAATTCGCGCTAAGGTGTCGCATTCCCTCATTGTTTTTTTAAGTTCTTCGGTAATACAGCACAATAAGTCATCTCCTATGCTATGACCGTAAGTATCATTAACTTCTTTAAATCCATCTAAATCTATAAAAACGATAGCAAGATTGCTCTTATTACGCCTATTGTAGGCAATAGCTTGTTCCATCCTGTCTGCTAACAAGTTCCTGTTAGGTAGACCTGTAAGCGCATCATAATTTGCCCCACGTGTTAAAATACCGTTAACATTTTCTAGGTCTCGATTAGACTTCTCCAGTTTTCGTTGAATATTTTTTTGTTCACTTATGTCCTGAAATATACCCGTCAATTTAGTTGGTTTACCATTATGCATAGTTGCTATACAGGTGGTTCTTATGTCAATTAACTTGCCCTTCGTTGTGTGTGTTTCTAATTCTAGATCATAACTTTTGCCGAGATTAATCGCAGCATCTAGTGCTTCCATTATAATTTGACGTGATTCCGGTAAATACAAACGGTCTCCTACATCTACATTCGGATTAAATGTTTCAGGTGACGTTTCATATATACTGTAAGTTTCAGCTGTCCAAAATAAATCGTTTGATATTAAATCTAACTGCCATCCCCCTACTTTAGCTAATTTCTGAGATTCAGCTAAAAGCTGACTCGTTGTTATTAATGTTTGCTCATCTCTTTTTCGCTCCGTTATATCTACATGGGTACCTATCATTCTTTTGGGTAGGCCATCCTCATACCATTCTATGTTTTTTCCTTTAGAGAGCACCCAAATATATTGCCCCTGCTTATGTTTCATCCGTATTTCTACTTCGTAGAGTTCAACTTCCCTATTGAAGTGTTTTTCTAGTACCTTATTTGCTTTTGGAAGATCTTCAGGGTGAATATGTTCAACCCATGTATCGAAATTAATTGGATATAATTCTTCTAGGCTATAACCAATCATATTAGCCCAGTGATCATTACAAACAACGTCACCTGTTCTAATTTTCCAGTCCCAAACCCCAACCCCCGTAGCTGCGATAACTAACTCAAGTTGTTCATTGTTCGACTTTTCAGTTACATGCATAAAATGAAGCTTTCCATTGCAAGGTGATGAGTAAGTAGATAAAAGTGGTGATGTTTACGTATGAAAATTGTAAACAAAGCACATTTGTCATCAGCCTAAAAATAACTTTTTAGTTACTGAACACATTAATCATTGACGCGTAGATCAAGAATAGACTAAATATCAAAGAAACAATACCTGCAGATCTAAATGTACTTTTAAATTTATGCGCAGACCAAACAGCAAACTTACGGTGTTTAATTGAACCCATAAACAACAGTCCAAATCCCCCGCCCTATAAGTAAATACCTCATACTCAGTATAAAATGTTTATATGTTCACGGTTCAAGTAAAGCTAGATAAAAGCCTGTACATCGAATCACTTCAGGCTGTATTGTAAGGTTGATGTTGAGTATTATAAGCTTTCATCTTTTCATAATTCCACGTCAATATAGGGATAAAAACTAGCCTGACATATTATTTTCGAGTTAAGGAAGCAATGACATTTTATAAATACTGATAGAAGATTTATTTAAGTTTATTAAAGTCTTATATTACAAAGTATAGCGGATATAAATATCTATATTAGCGAAGAAATTAACATACTATTATCTTCTCATTGATTGAAATTATGGCCTTTTTAGGGTATGTTTTGCCTATATATTATGTAGCCTACATTTTAACGAGACTTATAAATGAGTGTCCCTCAGTCTGCTCAAGACTCCCAGTTACTTAGTCGTACTAACAGTGAATTAAAACATGCACTTCGACATTTTATTGATAGCGCCCCAAATTCAGGACCACTAGCAGTAAAAGTTAACGATATTAAAGTAGCTTTAAACTCTAACGAAGCAGTTTTTACTTTTGCGTCACTCGTTGAACAATATGCTAAAATGAAACAAAATTTTGATAACGTAAATTATCAAAATAAGAAAAAAGACCTTAATAGTTTAAAGGCGCTACTTAAAAAAAGTGCTAATAAAAATCTATCATCAATTCAAAGTGAAAAAATTGATGAAATAATGACCTCCATTACAATGAAACAAGAAGACCATGTCATCATGGTTGCTGTTGGCAAAGCTTTGGCGTACTTTTCTGAGGATCTAGGTGCTCTTAGAAAGATATCAAAAGTGGTCGTGTCTGAAACTGAAGTGATGACACAAGAAACTGGCGTTAAAGCGACGGATATTCATTTAGCCAGTAAACGATTAATTAAAGATGTTGTTACCATTTCAAAACAGCTGTCTAAAACATACCCCAATGATAAATTTATCAGTAATGTATTAATTGAAGCAGAGCAAATAACTGATGATAAAGGCTCCTTTTTTAAAACCATTAATATAGTAGAACGTTCGACAACTTATTTGGCTTTACTCATTCAACAAGAACGTTGTGCCGCTGAGGAAATGTTAAATGATATTCATGCCAATATCGTAGATGCTTTCAAGCATACGAGCGTCATTGAAAACCTGCTGACTTCGACTAAAGACAATGCTGATGAAGTGAAAGATAAAATGGTTTGCCAACTTAAAAATATGGAGGTTAAAGCAAAATCAATAGATACCCTTGATGATATGCAAAAACATATTAAAGACAATGTTTTGTTGATGTCTTCGATTATGAATGATTATGCTGAAACACAAAATCAAATTCATTTGAATAATGAATCTACAATTAGTGATCTAACGTATAAAGTGAGTACTACGGCTACTTTTGTTGAAGAGTTGGAGACAAAATTAAATATTGCTGAAAAAAGTATACTAGTCGATGAACTTACTACTATTGGTAACCGTAAAGGTTACGTAGACACAATCAACAAAGAACGAAAGGCTTGGTCTGCTTCTAAACAGCCTTTAACCTTAATGTTAATTGATGCTGATAGATTCAAACGTATAAATGATACTTTTGGTCATAGTGTTGGTGATCAAGTTTTAAAATGTATCGGTCAAACGTTAAAAAAACAAATTCGCTCTACTGATTATGTCGCCCGTTATGGCGGTGAAGAATTTGTTATTATTATGCCTGGTACCGATTTAAAAGAATCAGTTTTACTCGCTAAAAAAATTAAAAAGGTGATCAATAGTTTAAAATTTGAATTACGTACCCAAAATAAAGTACTAACAATTACCTGTTCATTTGGTATTGCTACTTTTACAGAGCAACGTTCAAACACTACTGATGTCTTTATTTCTGCGGATAAAGCCCTTTATAAGGCAAAAGAAAATGGTAGAAACACCATAGTCGTTTCATCAGAAGAAAAATTTATTTATCTTGATAAGAAAAAACTGATAAATTAGTCAAAATATTCTATGTGAACGGCGATAACTAAGTTTGAAGGTAGTCGCCGTTTTATTTTAGGAACTCTCTGATTATAAGTTACATTGTTATCAAACTTATTTCATAGTTGCATGGCCTAAAATCCGGTCTATATCATTATCTCCTCTTCGCTTTCAATAAAGTTTCTACGTCAATATTGGTAGGATGCTTAATACCCGCTTAAGCCGTTGTTCTTTCACCCATGGCTATTTTATGCAGTAAATAAACGATTAACTTTTTTTGGATAACCATGTAACTTTATCCATAGTAAATTACTTGTCTGATTTGCCTGAAGTAGATTGTTCGATACATCCCACGACAAAACAGATACCAACATAAAACCAAACCGTACTCGCTACTATTTGCCAAAGATCTAAGCCATTCGAATGTAAAAATGTTGGAATACCCGTTAAACCACGCACAATACAAACAATAGCAATGGTAATTAAAGCTGATTTAAGTAAAGGAACTTTGCGTATTAAACCCACGGCTGAGAATGCAAAAATAGTGCAAGCAAACATTAAACTTGCAACTATTACAGTACCAATTGGGGCGAGTAACGTTCCTTGTTGTGATGAGTCTATAATTTGTTGGGGTGCTCGAGCAAATGCGAACCAACTAGGTCCACCAAAAATACACAACAAATGCCAAATTGAAGAAGCTGAAGCAATAACTCCGGCACTGATTAGTAATTTTGATTTAACACTGTAACTCATTTTAACTCAATTATTGGACGGGAAATTAACAGGGGATTAAATTGTTTTGCATTTTTTAACACTTATGCGTTCTTGTTGATTAATACATATAAAAGGTTACTAATTCAAAGCACGGTCAAAAATTTCAAACACAACAATCGTTTGAGATGACTAGTTTTCTTTTAAAGCTTTAACGGTCTTTTTGGCAACATCTCTTGTTGCATGACCAATTTCGGTTGTCACTTTTTTTGTTGTATGCCCAATATCCTTTCCTACTTCCTTCAGCGTTGTACATGCACTAAAGGTGGCTAAGATCGTTACAGAAAGTAATATTTTATTTAATGATTTATGCATTGGAATCTCAGTATGCTCTTTCTAATTAATTGATACAAAGTTTACTCTACCTGAGTTTCATATGAAAATAAAAAGTACCCTATTTTTTAATTGCCTTATTTTATCAATCTCGGTTAATGGTCTGTGACTTAGCTATTATCTGATGAGTCATTGGTTTATCAATTCGATTCGCAATTAATGTCTGTGGTATAAATGGTTGTAGTAAACTCTCAAATTGCTCGACTTCATTAATTTGAGGATTTAACCACTGGTCTATAACTGATGATTCTTGAGGTAACAGTAGCGGCATTGCTTTACTGTGAATATGTTTTAGTTTTTCATGTGGTGGCAAGGTAATAACAGAGCAACTAAGTTTAATTTCACCCGTCGTTTGATGTTGCCATTCTCGACACAAACCTCCAAGTATTAATCCGCCTGATGCAGCTTCCATATCAAAATAATGAACAGGTTTTTTATTCACAAATTCTGTTTCACCAAAACCTTTAACTGCAATAATACATCTTGAGCTACGGTACGCTTGATAACCTGCACTTCCTCTAGTATTAAGCTTATCGTAACGTGTATTGAATGAAGTATATCGTGAGGGTTTAAAGTCATTTTCAGTTTGGTCTAACAATAGCCACCAAATGGCATTCTCAACTCGTCTTTGCTCTCCAACATTCCTGACAATAGAGACGGTATCAGCAGCTTTGACAAAGCGACTGTCAATCGGTTTATCAATAAGCTGATGAATTTTTAAGCTGGTATAAAGCTTTTTCACACCACTGTCGAAAGTTGTGTTTAACCTACCACACATAATTATATACCCTATTAGTTGCGAGAAACTTTAGCATTCAACTTGAAAGTACAAAGCCTGACGCAATATTGCTTATATTGCTTGATTATTCAAGGACACTTCAATTCTCGAGTTACATACACTTATTTCTTAAAATATTGTTTAATTTGCATAAGTCGATTAAGCCATCATCATTAATCTCTATGAAATATGGCAATTGCCAACGCTGAGTTTTCTTACCCGAATCAGAAAATATTTTAGTCCCAGCAATCCCCCTATTATCGCTCCATGGAGGAAAAACCCGAAAACCTGTTTTTCCTTTATTTTTTGTTGAAGAAACGATTCCATTTTCAATTAACAGTGAAACAGGGAAAATAAACATTCCATGCTTTTGCTTATTTACCAACGCTTCGTTAGTTATAGCACTACAATGTTTCTCGACAAATATGAATAAGTAATCGAGTGCATCTGATTTTAGTGGGATAGGTTTATTGCCATCATAATTGTCTGAAGGGGGACGTTGCCAAACGGCTAGAAATGCTCCGGGTCTATCTGGTGTAACCTTACCTTTTCGATAAACAATATTTTTCTTGTCCAACGAAAATACTAAGGCTTCATATTTTGAACTTTCCGGAACAGGGCCTAATTCAACAGGTTTAGTTATCTTGTAACCTGCGGGAATAAATCCCTTCATTAAAAAAGATTCAAACTCATCACGATAGTTTTTACTTTCCAAAAAAACACCTACACTTTTCATTATTAATACGACTATTATTAAAGAAAATTGATATTTAATCGTAATAGTTTGATACCTAGCGCTAAATCACAGGTTGTAATAAAGTTATTTACACGTGTTGATTCAATAATATTGGATAACCATCAGGGTTTTTAATATCAAAAGCTCCACGAATAAACGATAAATTGTATATTCCCTCATTTATATACTCAATAAGCAAAAAATGATCATTAATTCTCATACTGATAATGCCTATTTATTGTAGATAACAAATCTTACAGTTTATTACACTTGCTCAACATTACTTAGACATTTTTGTGGGGTTTAAATAGGTAAACTCTTCTTAATATAAATCCACACTTATTTTTAAGGAATAGAAAAATGAAAAAAGGAATCCTTTTTTTTGCGTTTGGTACGCTAATTTCAACGACCACATTTGCAGAATCTTCAGATTATTATATGGGTGCTTCGTACCTAAGTGCGGAAACAAATGTAGGGCAAACATCAAAATATAATGCGGGTTACGACCTTCATCTTGGTTATAAATTCAATTCCTCAATCAAGATCGAAGCAAGTTATATAGATTTAGGTTCTTTTAATACGATTAATGATAATACTGAATACTCTATAGACAGCCATGCTTATTCAATTTCAGGGCTTTACCACTATCCAATTGGGAAGATTAATTTAATCGCTAAATTAGGGTATATCCATGCAAGCTCAGATGTGATTAGGTTACCCAAAATTGAGGGTTATGGAGATTATACTTCTGGGGGGATACTTTTAGGTGCTGGTATTTCTTATCAATTCAATAAAAGCGTAGAGTTAATCACCAGTATCAATACTGGTCCACATTCCACTTTTGGTGGCATTGGTCTTAATTTTTACTTTTAAAATATAACGTTTACAAAGCTTTTAAAGCAATTGGTTGAAAGCTTTCTCTGAGCGCCTTCTCAATTGTGGTCTATTCGCAAAAGAGAATTCATAACGTTACTTTGTCACATGGGGCATCAATAAATTTTATCCAAGGTAGCTATCCCCAAACTTGGACATCGAACATATTTGTGATCAGCTAGCAATGAGCTAATCAACATTATGTCGAAAACTCAAAGCAGAATGCACGCGTTTACAAGAAATAATAGACCAATCAAGACTTGGCTTAGGGCTACATTTATTGCAAACGACTCACCATTCCATTGCTTAATTGCAGAAAAATTTGGCTATCAGTCTCTGTCAAGATTTACGAACCTTTTCAAAGGACGGTTTGGTTTATAAATAATAAATTAAGCTAGGATTAATTTAGCTAACTCTTTATTAGGCGGTAATTTTTCACTAATGAGTTCCCCCGTTGCACTGTGATAAGCTAAGCCTGTCATCACTTTCTTAAATATGGCTTTCATTACAGGTCTCATTATCAATTGCCCCATAACCCAACCTAGTGGTCCTCCTTTGACAACAAAATCCGCTGACATATAAATTTCACTGCTGTTTTTATCAATCGTAGTCACTTTCATTTCTGCTTGCATGCTTTTTAATGGCATTGAATGGTTAGAAATATTCATCTTATAACCCTGCCCTTCATAGTATTCAATAATTTCTTCTACAAGGCTTGAACCGTCGTTAAAAGTACAAGATCTTTTTGCGCCTAACCCTGAGATAATTTCATTGGCGCTAGCTGATGATTTAATCGTCATAGCAAATTTTTCAATATTGCTATAGTCCTCAAGAACCTGCCAAACCTTTTCTGCAGGAACGTTAACCTTTAATGTCTTTTCACAATGCTGTGCCATGATATTTACCTTCTATTTAATTTAATTCTACAAGCTAGCTAATTATTAGTTAGCCGAATATTTATGTTTGTTGATCTCTACCCATTGGTTTAATTGTTTGCTTTTAAACCTTGAATAATTATTTCAATTGATGTGATTAAATCTTTTTCAAAATCTGGCTTCAATGCCTGAAATTCTTCAAGTTGATAAAGTTTTTTTAGTGCGTCACTTTGTGTGGTTGCTGTCCAAGAATTTGTCGTGGCGGCATAACTTAAGTTCAATAGCTTAAAAGCCTTTTCACCTTCAATATCAGGGTAAATTTTCGTGATATCCAACGTGAGGCCATAAAGTAATTTCATCGCCAAACGCTTAAATGCCAACAGCTGTTCAAATGAGCTATTTCTTTCTAAAGAAGTAAACAGAATAGGCATTAAATCTAGTAAATTGGGCTGTGACAACATCGTGTTTACCCAAATATCAGCAAAAACTTTTGCCGAAACTTCTTGTTTAAGCGTTCGTAACTGCTGACTAAAATCACCTGCCCATTGTTCAAATAAATCGGCAAAGACATTCAAAAAAATTTCATCTTTCGAACTAAAGTACCGATACATGTTGGACTTGGTAAAACCCGCTTCAACAGCAATTGCATTAAAACTCACTTTATCGTAGCCATTGTTTTTAAAAAGTGTAAAAGCAGCTTGATAAATAGCCTCTTTACGCTCATTTTTCTTTTCATCTGTTCTTGCACGTTGCCAATTCATGTACATCACTTAAGTGTCTACCAGTCTCTTAACTGAATAATAAGAGACCACCAGTCCTTTGTCAATCAAAAATATCAAAAGTATGCTTATAAAGTTTTTGGAATCGTTAATCTAGCAACAGAAACGGCAACGATTCAAAGTACTGCAAGCTACACTGAATTAATTGAGCCTATTGTCGAAGCTGGATATCAAGTCACAGTAAAGGTATGGAAATTTAGCGTTGGTAACATGAGTTGCACATTTTTGTTGCAAGCGTCGAAAAGGCATTGCTTAACGTGAACGGTGTGGTCAGTGCATCAGTAAATTTAGCCACTGAACTCATATAAGTAATAACATTGGTTTTGCTGGGTAAATATTTAGAGCATAAAGCAAAACGCAAAACAACTGATGCACTTAGAGCGCAGGAAAGTCTTAAGTCTGTTGGAGCGACAGTGCAACGTCAAGGTGAATGGAAAAAAGTGCCAGCTTCATCGGTACAAACAGGTGAAAAATAAAGGTATTACCGGGTGAAAGAGTGCCTGTTGACGGCGAAATTTCACTGGGTGAAAGTCATCTAAATGAAGCGTTAATTAGTGGTGAAACGATACCTGTTAGTAAAAAAGAGGGCGATGTTGTCACGGGGGGCTCACTTAACTTAGACGGTATTTTGGAAGTTCGTGCCACTAATGTTGGTACGAAGTCTACTTTATCGAAAATTATTGTACTCGTGGAGCGAATCAAAAGTTAAGTTAATTCAAAATTGTTTTTTTTTGAGAGTTCAGTAAAATAGTTACTCTTTAACAGTTCTGTAAAGGATAGTGATGAAACGCGTTGTTTTATATATTTCAGATAAATGCCCCCATTGCCGTGAAGCTCAAAAATACTTAGATAATAATGGCATTAAATACAGGTTAACAAATGCGAAAATGCAGCGCGGTAGAAAAGAGCTTGATGCTATAGGGGTTAGCTCTGTACCAGCCCTGAAAATTGGTAATGAGCTAATGATTGGCTGGAATCTAAAAAACTTTCAGAAACTCTATGCCGCAGATTAAGAGACAAAATTAGATAATTGAGCAAGAATGCTAGTTTATTAAGAGCTTATTTATGTGTTTTATTCAGGATGTGTGCATTTGAACTTGATTTCGACCTGAGTTTTTTCTCTGTACAAAGCACTACCAGCGTGGAGATAACAATATTTATTGGTAAAAAGAGTCCTTTATATATGGCATTTGAATCAATAATTGCTATAAAAACAAATAACATGGCTGCTAGAGATGTATTGCCTAAATAGTGATTTCTAATTGCAAGAATTAGAAATAATAAATATGTAGAAGCCAGATGCATAACCCATGGTATCTAGATTAAAAGTTATTGGTACTGTTATTGTGGTCGGTGTTCTCTGGAACCACAGCTTTATACATTTTATTAGATTTGTTCAACCACTGCTCCTGCAGCCAAATCCCATCTAGTAAAACCACATTAATGCCCATTTTACGCATGTCTTTTACCGAATAATAAAAACCATTGTAACCGACATCGTACTTGTGGTTGCCATGCAAAGCGGCATACTGCTTTGCTTCACCATAGGTTGGTAATTGTGGATCAACACCAATGTTTTGATAAAATTTCTGCTCCAACCGTCTGCCCAAATCTATATCACTGGTTTTACGCGCAGTTTGTTCATCAATTCGTCCTATTGATTTTCTAATAAACGATGAAGAGCGATAACTGGCATGCCATAGGAGTTTAGCTTTTTTACCTAACAGGCTACGCTTGCCAGCGGGAAACACATAGTTAGCACAGGTGGAATAACACTTTTTAGTGACTTTAACATCCAGACCTTGTTTATAAATCCATTCACCAAATTTTCCACCCGCGGCAAGACGACCTCCATTACTTCGAATATGTAAAATAGAGGGCTTTATCGTAGCCTCATCAAACAATTGTTGGGCTTGTGCCACGTTGCCAAAGGTGATGCGGCCAGAATAAAATAATTCGCCATCACTATTTATTAATATACGGGTTGCATAAACGGTATAAAAAAACCACAGTAGGCACGACAATATAGCTATGCCTACCCCGTAAATAAATGTTTTTCTGATTGCTACTAGAATCCCAAGCATTATACATTCCTAACAGTTTTTTTTTAAATAGACATTTAATAATGAAATAAAAAATCAATAGAAAATGTTACGGTTTAGGGATTGTCCAGAATATTTTCAATGAAAAGTGATGGGTTAGGCTTACTGTTTCATTTTCTTTGTTTAAGCATGGCAGCTAAGTGAATGGAAAAGTCTCTGTGTTCTTTTTCATCCCAGTGAATACCATCAATCATCGAGGATTTAATTACTCTTCCGGCATCTAAAAACAAAAGTTTTAAATCTTGTGCTAGCTGATAATATGCAGGTGCAAGTTGTTTTGATTTGGCTATGCTTTGAGAAAATTCGTCATCTATGTTCACTGAGTCAACAAAAGGGGCAGGCGCCACTAACAGTATTTCTGGCTTATCATAAGGTGCATAGTCGAAATTTAAGACTTGCAGACAAAGCGCATTTGCTCCCTCTTTTATATCCTCAATAGAGAGAGTTAAGCTGGCTTTAAGATCGTTCGTACCTAACATAATAATGACTAAATCTAACGGTCGACAACTTTCCAGATAAAGATTCAACTGTTTAGCGCCATTACGAAAATCTCTGCTCGCATCATCGCTATTGATAGTCCGTCCACTTAAACCCGCTTCATAAAGTGTAAATTCATTATTTAGCAGCAGTTGAGTTAATGCGGGCCAACGAACTTCTTCATCATAACGTTCTCCGGTACCTGGGACGTATCCCCATGTATTAGAATCACCAAAACACAAAATATTTCGCATTTAATAAACCTTTCTTTAACGATTTAAAATAATTATAACAACATTGCCATAGTATTCAGGCAGATAATGTCCCATAAAAACAGGGGTATCTCAATACTAAAATCATACCGCGGTATTTATTCGTTAAAGGCAATACCACAACGGGTAATTTGAGACATAAGGAAATAGAAAATTCTTTTCTGATGGAAAAATAAAAGATGACTTTGCAATAAAATACATTTCAGATTTGGCAATACCGAGGAACATTTAACAAAAAACCACATAACTTTTCGACTATTTATTTACCCATAATTTCAATTTTTCATGCACGCATTCTGGGTCAATGGGTTTAGAGAGATAATCATCCATGCCAGCATCAAGACATTTTTCTTTATCTCCTGCCATGGCATTGGCTGTCATTGCAATGATTGGGATCAACGAGTTTTCTACACCAGCTTCGTTTGCTCTTATTCTTTTGGTCGCTTCGTATCCATCCATTTCTGGCATTTGGCAATCCATAATAACAAGGGTATATGGCTTGACGGACGTTGCTGCTTTTAGGCACTTTAAGGCTTCAATACCATTCACCGCTACATCAGCAATTATACCTATATTTTTTAATACACTTAACGCAACCATTTGATTAATTCTATTATCTTCAACAAGTAAAACTCGCATACTTTCGGGCCAACAATCTTTTGTATCATTACCTTCGGCTAGCGGTGGATAACTTAAAACAGCTTGTTTTTTAGCTTCTTGGTCATTAATTAATGTACTGGTACAAGATTTAGTGCTTAATGGCGGCATTGGTTTTAATGCTTCACCATCATCACTGTTGAACGCTAAAGCATTAAATAAATCGTGTGTTGCTATCGGTTTTGGGAAATACGCAGTATCTTCTAATTCTGAAAGGTGTTTAACATCTCCTATTTCTGCCATTGATGACATCAAAACCAACTTCATCGCATTATAGTTTTTATTAGACCTAATGTTTTTAGCTAATGTTTCGCCATCAATCTTTGTCATTTTCATATCAATTAAAGCAATATCAAAAAGAGTAAGAACTTTGCTATTAACTCTATCATTGCATAACAACAGCGCTGTTTCAGAACTATCAGCTTCAACCGTTTTTGCTCCCCAAATAGATAGCTGACGCTGTAACACTTTTCTAGTAGTGGCATTCTCATCAACAATCAAAATTTGCAAACGACTTAGATTAGTATCAGGTGCGACAGAGGTTAACAGGTCAATTTTTTCAATGATTATATTGAACTCAAAACAACTTCCTTTACCCTTTTTACTCGTTACATGTATATCCCCCCCCATTAATTGGCACAATTTTCGGCTGATAGTAAGCCCTAACCCGGTGCCGCCATATTTTCGCGTTGTTGAGAAATCTACTTGGCTAAACGTCTCGAAAAGTAATGTTTGTTGTTCTTTCTCAATGCCGATCCCTGTATCTTTAATTTTACAATACAATTGGGTTGTAAGACCTCCCTCGCTGTTTTTCGTGTCCACTAATTCAACATAAATAATAATTTCGCCTTGTGCAGTAAACTTAATTGCATTACCGACAATATTAGTCAAAATTTGTCGTAATCTATTAGGGTCTGATTTTATCATTGCGTGTTTTATCATGGATAAATCAAGGATTAACTCAATATTTTTTTCTTGTGCTTGTAACGCCATCGATACGATACAATGTTCAATGAGCGTGCGAACATCAAATTCAACATGCTCTAAATGTAATTTTCCCGCTTCAACTTTAGAAAAATCGAGAATGTCATTAATTATTGTCAGGAGGGTGTCTGCGCTAGATTTAGCAATATCTACCCGATGCTTTTGCTCTTCATCGAGATTGCCAGTAAGTAATAACCCCAACATACCCAATACACCGTTCATAGGTGTACGGATCTCATGGCTCATATTCGCTAGAAAAGCCCCTTTACATTCAACTGCGATATTTGCTTTTTTGATGGACTCACGTAAATCTAGCTCTATTTTTTTACGGTGAATAATCTCTTCATCGAGTTGCTCTTTCGATGCAGTAGTCAACTTCAAGTTAGATATTAAATTATTAAATGCTTGATAAAGCTCACCGATCTCATCTTTTCTTTGTATATGCGTGATTTGTTTTTTATCATTAAGTTCAAAGTTTACTATAGCAGTAGTAAAGCTTTTCAAAGGTTGAGTGATGCGTTTGGCGATCAAATAAATCACCAATATCATGATGAAAAAAAAGACCAAAGATAGTTGAATATTTTTATAAATAACTTGTTGTTTTTCTTGCTCAATACTCGCTAAAGAATAGCCTATTCTAACACCACCCAATTTTTTTTCGCTTAAATAAATAGGAGATGTTACATCAACTATCCCTTGATCAAATTGCTCAAGCGTTGTTAAAGCTGCAATGCTTCTTAAACTAATCGCATCTAAAAGTTTTTCATCTCTTGAAGGATTTTCGTCAGTGCCGTCAGTAATGATCAGACCTTCTTCATCAAATACATAGCTATATACTATATCGGGATTACGGGTTACATCAGAGAGTAATAGTCTTAACTTGCCAACGTTAAATTCATCAAGGTAATTTATCGAACTTTCATTTAGAAGAGAGGTAATAGCATGAACATGTGCAAGGCTTTTCTTTAAAATCACCGCTTGCTCATTTTGGATATTAATGAAAGAGATAACAAATATCATCACGATCATTAATATCGACATAGCACTTATAAGTTGACCTGCTATTCCCAATTTAAAAATTCTAAGACTACTTTTCATCGATTAACATCCATTTCAATTTGTCACTGCTAATGAAATTCAGATTCAATAGCGTTAAACAAAGTAGACACTTCCTTTAGCTCATCATTGTTGAATATTTCAAACTGTTTAGTTTTTGAAAAATTTAACAGTACCTTGCGACCTGATTCCTCATTATGCATATTAAGTAGCACCTTTTTAATATTAGCAATTAGCTTTTCAGATAACTTAGGACGATGAACCATAATTTGACGAGGAACAAAAAGGCTTTCCTGTAGAATAATTAATTCGTCACGTTTAGATTTTGATAATACATTGAACGCTTTCTTACTTAATGCGGCGGCTGCAACTTTTTTCCTCAAAACCCATACCATCGATGTTTCATCATCATAGGAGAATATATAGCCTATTTTGTCTTTTGCTACCGGTGAATTTTTGCTCCGCTTCTCTATCAGGGAATAATGTTCATTCAAGAGGGTAGCCTTAGGTAAAAAATAACCAGAAGTGGAAAATGATTCTTCGAAGGAAATCATTTTACCGGTTAAATCATTAAGTGACTTAATACCACTGTCTTTACGAGCGAATATTACGCTATTGTATTCTCTAACCCCTTTTTTCCAACGACGTATAAAAGCTGTGCTATTAGTTCTCTTTTGTATGGCCATTATAGGAAATGGGCTGTCAATATAGATATCAACTAGCCCTTGGCTAATTAATTCAGACATTTCCTGTAAAGAACTAGCAATTATCACTCGACCCACTTTTATATCCGAATCTGTTAAAGAAGCTACGAGATGATCAATAAATGGTTGGAATTTTCTTACTTCTTCTTTTGGTGTATTAGATATAGACCCTACTGTTAGGCTAAGTAATGTTTCAACATGATTTTCGTTCGTTGATGCTGCGCAAAATGCACTAAAAAAGGTAATACTGAGTAGGAAACACACTTTTATTTGTATAACATTCATTTTATTGATTATTCCTTATGTAGTACCTTCAAAAATATAATTAGATTGGCTTTAATCAACATTCATAAATCCTCAAATTTAAGAGAAATTTTAAATTCGTTCAAATTTTTAGTATTAACATTTAATTTCAATATTTAGTATGCATGCGGTTATTAATCATTGTACATAAGCAACGAGAATCCCAAGTGACTCTTTATATCTACTTATTTAAATACTAGTTTATTTTTGCTATTTAACCATTTGAATAACATATTTATTAATTTTAAAATCGCACAGTTGTTGGAAGATTGAGGCCGAGCTATACTGCCGATGAATTGAAGTCAGGTGTATGAAAAATTGACTTCTATTGGCTGATTATTGATGTATTTATCCTTTTAGATACCCCCTCCCCACTTTTTCGTTTAGCATTATTCGCTTTTGTCATTACTTTCATATAGTTCATCGTAGTGTTTACTATAGTTACCTTTGAGTTTGTTACTTTGAAAACAAACAGTTAACGAATTGACTATCTTTTGAAAGGTTTTTCACACTTGCTTGTTAAATATATATTTAATTTATCCCCGCGGTTACAGCCTAGAAATTATTGAACGAGCATCCACGTATTATTTGAATATCTACAAATAATTATTTACAGTTTGACATTAGATCTAATTGAAATATACTTGACTAATCAAGTATATTTCAAGGGTATTATATGAGCGCTATAAACCTGACATCATTAATGTTGGAACAATCTTACATAAGCACGTTGTTAAACAAAAAAGTTGATTCATGTCTAAGTGTGCATGGTTTAAGTTTCACAGAGTTTATCATTATGCACAAATTACATAATGCTCCTGGTGGCTCTTTGAGCCGTATAACTTTAGCAGATTCAATAGGCTTGACTGGTTCTGGCGTTACTAGACTTTTAGCGCCTATGACAAAAAACAATATCGTTCTAAAAACAGTCAATTCAAGAGATGCCCGTCAAAGTTTAGTTGGCCTAACAAGCACTGGAGATGTTCTATATACCGATGCGCTACATTCTTTTGAGCAAAGTTGCAGTTCAATTTTTTCATTGTTAGAAGATTCAGAAGTTGAGCAGTTGTTGAGATTACTTAACAAAATAAAGTGCTAATAATATATGACAATCGTATTAATCAGTGCACAAAAAATGTTTGTTATACGATATGGTTGCTGATTTTATTCACCCCTTTAATTGTTGATAAAAGCGTTCTTATATTTAGAAAGAGATATATATATGGCAAGATTAATTCTAGTGTCTGGCCCTATAGGCGTAGGTAAAACAACTTATTCATTATCACTTTCTAAGGAAGTCGATGCGGTTAGATTTTCTATAGACCCTTGGATGAAAACATTATTTTCTAAAGACATGACTTCTCTTGATTATTCATGGATGATTGAGAGAGTAAATAGGTGTTATGAGCAAATATGGCAAGTAAGTGAACAAATATTATCACTTAATGGAAATGTTATTTTAGATCTAGGTTTTACGACTAAAGCACAAAGAGACATTTTTAATAATAAAGCTAAAACGTTAAATATACAGGTAGAAATACACTATTTGGACGCTCCAAAAAGTATCCGTAAAAAGCGTATAGAAAAAAGAAACTTTGATAAAGATCCAAATGTCTATTCTTTCGAAGTAACAGATATGATGTTCAACTTTATGGAACCACAATTTGAGATCCCTGATGAGGAAGAGCTTACTCATGGTTGTAGAGTGAAAACATAACAGAGAGCTTCAACCTATCTCTTCGTTATTTTCACTGGCAAAGAATAAACCGTTTGCGTTTTCTACAGCAGTGTATAGCTTGATTTATATGTTTTTTGATTAAGCTTGTACAATTACATCCTAACTGCCACCTAATTACATATACTGCGACCACTGAATAACATTAGGTTTGCCACTAATAAATATGATCACTTTGTGCGCGAAGCGGAATTGAGCAGCCTATAAGTCTAAACTTCCGCACTTTACTTGGTAGCAGTCATTACAGTTTGGATTTAGAAAGCTGATTTTCAATCAGTAGATCATTTTGTGCCAATATGGAAAATGAAACAGTGATGTAATGAATAAAGTTGATGACTTGGAGGTATGACCCTTTCGCTCCAATGTCATAAGAATAAATTTTTATTTTTCAGGTTCGATAGATGTATTTTTTCTCTCTAAGTCAATGATTACACGTTTTCGGCTTTCACCCCAACGGTATCCTCCTATAGCACCATCTCCTCGTATTACACGATGACACGGAATAACAAGTGCTACGTTGTTGCCAGCACAGGCATTTGCAACTGCTCTGAAAGCTTTTGGTGCTCCAATCGCTTGAGCGATTTCTCCGTAAGACATGACTTTTCCATAAGGTATACTACGGAGAAAATCCCATACTTTCTTTTGAAATGCAGTTCCTCTTACATCTAGCGGTATATCTAAATCAATTGATGTTCCATCTATATATAAGTTAAGTAACTTTAACCAATGACTCAACTGCTCTTCATTTTTAGAGGACATCAGCACTATTTCCGCACGTGGATATTCTGACACTAGTTTAGCTAATAACTGATGTTCGAATTCTCCAAATTGCAAAAATGATAGCCCTTTATTTGTAGCGGCAATTAAAACAAGACCTATGTTAGTGATACCAATAGCATATGAAATCTGGACACCACCACCACCTTCTCGGTATTTTTTTGGCGTCATGCCTAAATGACTATTCATTCGACCATAAATGACGGAAGTAGACTCAATACCCGATTCAAAGATAGCATCTGTAACACTTCCGGAAGTTCTCAAATTTACTTTTAATGTATTCAACTGAACTTGATCGATATAACTCTTTGGTGTGACATCAAGATATTTTTTAAATAACCTATGCAATTGAAATTGAGTCAGCCCAACAGAACTTGCTAATTTAAACGCAGTTAAGCTCCCTTCGGTATGCTCCTCGATATTACGGCAAACATGTAAAAGCTTTATTAATCCGGTGTCCTGATTTGCATTGCGTTCAGGTTTGCAGCATTTACAGGCTTGATATCCATCATTGTAAGCCGATGAAGTATCCTCAAAATAAATAACATTTTCTCTTAGCGGTGCTTTAGTAATACATGACGGATTACAAAATATTTTTGTTGTTTTAACACCGTAATAAAATTGAAAGTCGAATGCTGAATCTTGTTCAACTATCGCTTTCCAGTAAACGTCATTAGACATATTGATAACCGTTAGTTTTGTTTAATACTGGCATTGTATGCTTGAAAACCATTAAATTTCTATCGGATAATTGCGCCAAACTAATATTAGTACGCAATTATTCAAAGCGATTAATAGTTATTTTCGATCAAGCCTTAAAGCATAACATCCATACGCCGTAAACCTGGCCATGATAAATTCAACCTCGCTATGTGCTAAAAACTCACTAATAGTTAGCTCAGCGTTTATAGGAGAGACTACACGCGCGTCATAGATACCTTCTTCATTATCGTATGCCCTTAAAACTAAGTTATCTCCAAAGTAATTATTTTCAGCATTACTGGCTAAAAGGATTTTATCATAACTAATTGCTTCCTCAGATCGATTTGCAAGTACATAAACTGCTCCATATTCTTTGAAAGGCCCAGGTTTAGAAAAAGGGCAATAACTCGCAAGAATTAGCTCTTCACCTGCAACAGCTCTCCTCAATACATCTCGGCAAGGCTCTCCACCCTCGGCAATTAAATGTACAATGGGTTGATTTTGATCATCAATGCCTGACTCTCTTACTTTTATTAGAAAATCTTTACGTATCGGGGTTATTTGGTATTTCATAATGTCTCCTAAATAAGATTACTAATTGAATCTATGGGTGAATTTTAAAAACAGGCTTTTCTCTTCGTCCTTTATAGCTGTCACATAGGATGGGTTTTCATATTCATCTTGGAATGTACCATAGCCTAAAAACAATGAATTTCCAGGTGTGGATTCCCATTTTAATAATACATCCCCAACAATTATATTTTGGTCTTTCATACTACTGAACGAGACATTGGTATTAACTTTTTGTTTATCAAGAATTAACCTAAGTGACCAATCTTGATTGAATTGATAAGTTGTTTTAAATCTAAGTTGCCTACTCGAAAATATCTTTTCATCGGCAGCGGTATTAAGCATATTATCTAAGAACTGGATTTTGAATTTTAATTTTGGTGTAACTTTAAATGACATTGATAAAACGGTTTGTTGTAATTTTGCCAGCTCAGGGGTTAACCCGTTTGCAGGCTGATAATTTACCGCATCGCCTTGTTTATAGTTAATATCAAACCCAATGAAAGGAAACCATAAACTCTCAACACCAATGAAAAAGGTGTTTTGATTGAATGTAGTTAATTGGGAAAGTGTTGCATAATCGTCTTCCCCCAAACGTTCACTTTTATTTATTGCTTTAATTCTTATGTGTGTTTGTCCCGGTAATTCTGTACTGACTACCGCCGATTGAATTTGATCCAGGTAAGTGCCTTTTGTATCCCAGACATTTTTAAGCTCAAATTCAGTTCTATAAGATATAAATAGAGGGTTTTCTGCTAGAAATCGATAAGCATATTGTTGTGTGATTTCAGTTATTCCCTTACGTGGAATATAACCAATTGGACTATTGAAGTCTTCAGCAACACTCTGTGCCTTAGCGCTATAGTTCCAATATTCACCTCCCCCCCCAATGGTTAAATATAGTGCCCCCTCTTCATTTGAACTTGTGTTTGAAGAATTGTCTGAATAGGCGATCTGCGAGTCCATATTCCAATTTTCGTTGAATCTATAGCGCGTTTGCAGCGCAATGTTTGTTGAATCTACTTCACCCTTAGAATAATTTGATATAAATAGACCTAAATAGGAATCGTTTCCTATAGTTTTTCTTATATTAGAGACTGATATTTTTGCCTCTTTGCTTATTTTACTATTTGAAGTGGCACTTTCATCATCGATTATCATGCCACCAATTGACCAATCTCCAAGTTGCGCTGTTGTTCTTAAACCAGCACTAGGATCAATTATTTTCCTAGTGAAAAGTAAATTTAGCGGTGTACTAAAATAGTCGGCATTCTCTATAAAAAAGGGCCTTTTTTCAGGAAAGAAAACCTCAAACCTTTCATTAGTAACAATTTGTGGTTCGTCAGACTCTATTTGGGAGAAATCAGGATTCATAGTTAAATCTAAAACAATTCGATCATCCCATACAAATTTAGCATCGAGACCTACATCGCTTTCACTATGACTTTCCCAAGCTTCGCGACTTAATGACGACTTCGATTGAGATTTTTTTGTAGTAACAAAAGGAGTCAGTTCAATTTTTAATGATTTTCTTTCGACATTAATATTACCTAAAGTACCTGCTTGTGAAATTCTTGAAGAAATATTAGTTGAATATTGAGGGAAAAAAGCATTTTCATTATTTCTAGGAATTCCGCGATACACAAAAAAATCCCAGTTTTGTACATCTCCTGGCGGAAACCTTAAACTTGAAAGTGGAATTTTAATTTTGACAAGATAACCGTTGTTTGTTCTTAAAGATTCGGTAAACCATATAGGATTTAAAGATAAATCCCATCCAACACCTTCGCTAAACATGCCATCAATTTGTGAGCCAACCGCGTTTGCTTGAAATCCATACATTTGTTGCGAATTCGCAAATGGGATTAAATGTAAAGCAACGGTATCTTCGTCTTGTGAGAACCCGTCTCTTGGTGAAACTGTAGAACGAATTAAATCAGGGGCATCATCAAAGCACATAAAAACACTGTATAAATGCGCTTTATCATACGATAGATAAACTGCCGTTTTTTGTGAGCTTTGTGCGCCATTAATGGGAGAGCGAGTGAGTAAACTATCTATTTTATGACCGATCAAGCTTTGGTGATTTCCGTTTTCCATTGCCGATAAATAAGCTGATAATTTAGGCTCTCGTTTAACTTCTGGGATATTCACTTTATATTTAATATTTTTTTGCTGTTCAGCTTTAGTTGTATTGCTAAAAATAATTATTAAAAATATACCGATGAGGTATTTTAAAGTATTCAACAATTTTCCTGGTAATGTTATGAGTTTTAACAAGGTTAAGCTTTGTTGATTTTTGTTACTATCGGATTATTGCGGTGAGGATTTTTTAAATATAAAAATCTTCATGCCGCGCATAGTTAGCAAACATTGTGTATTCATATATCTGATTAAGTCTAAATGAAGTTAAGTTGACAGAGCCCTTTAGATTGCTATCCTTTGCGTCTTGGAAAAATGCAGCGGCGGTTTAAGTGCAGAATTGGATAGAAATTCTATAGTCAGAAAAGTTAATTTGGCGTTACCCGGCACTTTGCTCAGCCCCCAAAACCTTTCCAACCAAATTTTTCTTTAGAAATTCACTCTAATACCTGCACGAACAAATCTACCAATTTGGTCGTACACGATGGAATCACCAGTAAAGCTGCGAATTTCTGGAATCTGAGCAATTTTTGGCGGCGCATTATCGAAAACATTGTCTATGCCTACATAAAACTCCACAGTATCGTTCATACCGTACCTAAGATGAATATCGGTGTACCATTCACTGCCAGTATCATTCGGGGAGCGGGCTTCTGCTGGCTCGGCATTATTAAACACCTGATTGCCGAAAAAGCGCTCTTCAATGTTGAATGCAAACTTGTTCAAAACATAAGTCGCTCTCAGGATAAAAGAAAGTTTTGGATCACCTAGTTCACCCGCCTCTTCGTTTCCTTCACCTCCTGGCGTATCAAAGAAAGTTAACTTGTCTGCATAAGTGCCATTGAACTCGAGGGACATATCGCCCGACAGACCTGAGGCAAGGTCTGCCATAGAGAAAGTGTAACGTGCGTCAAAATCGATACCCGATATTTCGAAGGACGCTACATTGATCAAGGTACTGCTAATCTGGTTGAACTGACTATTGCTTTGACGCGTCACAAGCGCACAAAATGGATTACTCAATGACTCCGAATCGTAACAGTTATTGACAATACCTTGTGCAGGAAAGCCGTTAACTGCACGCGATATTTCGATATCAAAATAATCCACAGACAGGGTAAAGTTGGGTGCAAAACCTGGTGTCAGCACAATACCGAAGGTCAGGGAGTCTGCGTCTTCTTCCAGCAAGTTGGGGTTACCGCCAGTGAGAATAGTCACATTCGCATTTTGCGATTGGGATTCAAAGTCAGCAGGCACGCCTGCAGCTGCACAATTAGCGCGACGCGTAACGGAACCAGAATCCAGATTGTTTACGTCGCAAGGATCTAACAGGAACTGGAGAGAAGTGTCATTCGGCGCAAAGAGCTCACCAATGTTTGGAGCCCGCACAGCGGTTGATACATTTACGCGGAAGCGAACATCGGAAGTGGGCGCCCAGTCACCACCAATTTTCCAGGACAGAGTGGATCCGATTGTGGAATAATCGCTCGCTCGGACAGCTGCATCAAGGTTCATCGATTTTACAAAAGGCAGATCACTCAGGATGGGAACAGTAACTTCCGCATAAGCCTCAATTACATCAAACCTGCCCGAAGTATCTTCCAGAGGTTGGGCATTGAACAGATCGCCAGTATTTCTGAATAAGCCTTCAATACTACTGGTGCTCTCTTTGCGATATTCTCCGCCAAATGCGAAACCAATATCGCCTCCTTGAAGGTCAATCAAACCGCCTGTATTTCCGGTAAATGTAGCATTCACTACCTGCTGGGTTAGCTCGCCAAACGTCTGAAAATCTTCAGTGATGAACTCCAAAGCTTCAAGAGTAGCGGTATTTGGGCCCAGAACATTAATAGGTACACATCCACTAGATTGATCCCGGCACACAATTTGTGAACTTGCGGGATCAACAACTGCATCCAATGCCTGGGCAAACCGAGAGGCAATTTGCCTATTGATAAAAGTCGTTTCGATCTTTGTTATGCCATATTGATAATGGACAGAATAATCCAGGTTTGACGAGAACTCACCCTTCAAGCCAGCCACAAACTGAAGCGTTTCGCGCTCTGACGCAGACTGCCTTTGACCGTGATCAATGTTGGTCCGTGAAACAAAAAAGTTATCATCACCTCGGTCAGTAAGTAGTGACCTTAGGGCATCTGGAACAAATGGATTGTCTGTTCGAATGATAATTGGTGCCAAATTAGGCAAACTAAAGGAAGTTTGCTCAGCTGTTTCTGCCTTTGCCTGTGCGTATTTAATACTTCCAAAAATTTTTGCATTTTTGCCAATTTTGTAAAAGCCACCTGCCGTCATCAATAAGCGCTCAACCGGAATTTGCAGGAGATCAAACCGGGAAAGATCTGTCGCATCATCGCCACCCACCGAAAGGAAGGGCATGACAAGCTGCCCTTCATTTTGCTCAATCAGGTTCCCACTCGCATCAAATGTAAATGGCCCACCGAATTCGCTCCCGACAGTGGTTCCAGCACCATCTATGAATTGCACGCGTCCGCCGGGCGGTGTTGTGATAAACCCGGTATTCGCGAACAGAATCTGGTCAGGATTACCATCGTTCGGCCCAGTATCATCGGGATTTGCGGCAAACCTTAATCTCTGGTTAGCGTAATCGCGGTCCTGACCGATTATTTTACCTGAATCCTCATAACTTACATTGAAATAAGCGTTACCTCGACCATCACCAAAGTTTGAGCCACCTGTCAAACTAAGCGCAATACGCTCACCATCTCCTTCATCAGCAAGGCCCGCCTGGCCATCGAATACCAGACCTTCAAAATTTTCCTTAAGGATGATATTCACCACACCTGATACAGCATCAGCACCATAAACAG
>Ga0209291_1000066_pt1 | contig 100628 bp, 91 predicted proteins | sample GOMGulsemesocosm_FD_184633 | JGI IMG/M metagenome (GOLD analysis project Ga0209291, IMG submission 184633) | Methane-oxidizing microbial communities from mesocosms in the Gulf of Mexico - GOM9B Gulf of Mexico (SPAdes) (version 2) | ecosystem: Environmental > Aquatic > Marine > Cold seeps... | reverse complement strand
GGTATGTTCCCAGAGCAAGCACATAAAAAGGCAAAAGTTAACTTGAATACGGAGCTGACAGCACAACGGGAAAGTTTACTTACAGATGATAAAACGATGCCTAGTTTTGATGGTGTAGAAACCGCTAATTTAAATCAGGAATTAACGGCACGTTACCAAAACGAAATAACTACTGCGGAAAACGACATGCAAGTAGCAGGTACGAGTAAAGACGCTGGTATTGTTGCGGAAAACGACAAGCAGCAACAAGAAATGGCTGCTGCTACGGAAGAAGCCAAAACGAAACAACGTTTGGAGCGTGGTAAAGGACAGCAAGATGTCGCTAACCAGAAAGAAAATTGGCAAGCAGAAAACCAAAAAATTAAGCTGGATGCCGAAGGACAATTGACTAAAGAGCAATTGAAAAATGAAGCAGACATTACTAAAAAACAAACAGACGGAAACCAACAAATAACCGATACCTATGCACAGGCAGATAAGGATATAGATGCCAAAACTAAGGAAGCCGACCAAAAAGTAGCCGACAAAGAAAAAGAAGGCGCTCAGAAAGAAGAAAAAGGCTGGTTAGACAGTGCTATAGACTGGGTAGGCGAACAGTTTGATAAAATTAAGAATGCCGTAAACGCTATTTTTGACATGTTACGAGCAGCGGTGAAAGCCTTAGTAAGTTGGGCAAAAGAAAAAGCCTCAAGCATTATTAATGCCGTTAGAGACTTTGCTATAAAAGCCGTACAAGTATTCGGCGAAATAGCCAAGGCAGTAGTGAATGTAGCTTTAGCCGCTTTCCCTGAAGCCGCCAAGAAATTCAATACGATTATTGACCAACAAGTAGCCAACACCATAACGGTAATTAACAAAGTAGCTGAGGTACTAGAAAAAACAGTACATGCTTTATTAGATGTAGTTGGAAAAGTTATAGATGCTGTATTAGCGGTATACCAAAAAGCCATTAATATGGTGTTAGATGTATTAGAAGCCATTACAGTAGGAGCTTTAATATTGATACAGAAAATTGGTTGGTTAGGAAGTGCTGCTAAAGAATCACCCGATCATTTCTTCCCACAAATGGCAAGTGAATTGTTAGGGCAAGATGTAGAAGAACCATTAGATAACGAAATACCAAAAGTGTTTGGTTTAACGATGGACGATGTGAAAAAGAACGATGCTCTAGCTGCTCAGGGAGAAGCGATTGAAATAGGGATGCCATCTGCAGAAGGGGTAGATAATAGCGTGTTAGAAAAAGATAGCTATGTAGCTTCAGACTTTGATGTGCCGGTACAAGATGACTTGCAGTTTAACGATGCAGTATTGGCAGAGATTGCGAGTATGCCAGAAGGTGTACCAGTAGAAATTAGCGGAACTACGGATGATGCACATGGTATTGCAGCAGTAAAAGCTGGAACAACACCAGAAGCTGTAGCAACGAACACTGCTACTGAAGAAACAGCACAAGAACCATTAATTACTACGGAATATATAGAATCCTTAACCCCAAAAGACAAAGAAGAAAGCGGTTGGGTAGGTCCGTATCATTCTGTAATGGACAGAGCTCAAGGAGCAGCAGGAGCTATGCTAGATGCTGTTAAAACATGGTGGGGAGAAAACAAAATAGCCATTATTGCTGCTTTAGTATTGGGTATTGCAGGTTTAATAGCTGCCAATATTTTAACAGGAGGCGCTATTATGGCTGCCTTACCGCTACTATTAAATTTACTATCCATATTCTTTGCTGCCGATGCTTTGTACCAATTAGGGAAGCACTTTAAAAGCTATTTAAGTAAAACTTGGGATGGCGATATTAAAGGCGGATCTAAAAGTATGGCACGTGGTTTAGCGGCCTTAGCTATAGAATTGGTATTTGCATTAATGTTTGGTGCTAAAGGCGTGTTTAAAGCCGTAAAAGCAGGAATGAAAACTGCTAAAGGTGGTATTAAAGCAACTCAAAAAGCAGTAGTAAAAGGCGCAAAGGGATTTGTGAAAGGACAAGCCAAAAATGCCAAACAATTACTTACCGTTACTAAAGACGGTGCTAAAACAGCCTTTAAAAATGGTAAAATAGCCATGAAAGGTATTAAAGGCGGTAGCGTAAAAGGCGCTAAGAGCTTACAAGCAGCTGGTAAAACCTTACTAAAGCAATTAGGGTTCGACCGCTTTAGAATTACACGTAAAGGAAAACGCTTTAAATTAGAAGGACATGTGAATCCTTGGGTGTTATTGGCGAGTGGTGATATTAAGCATGTAGATAAAGATAGAGCTAAGGGTTTAAAAGTAGGAGATGAATTAGATGGTGGTATTTTAATTGGTAAAAAAGATATTCCTACAGGAAATGGAGCAAAAGGTATTGATGGAAAAGATGTTACTGGGAGTTCGTTTGTTAAACAACTAGATGCTGATAAAGGAAAAGCCTCAAAGATGTTTAAGGACTTAAAAGATGAGAGTTTTCAATTTAAGAATCAGAAAATTTTACAAGGAGGAAAAGGTGTTTTAAGAAACCCTAAATTTAGAGAAAACTATATTAAATGGTTGAAGTCTCAAGGAGTAAAATTATCACCTTTAGCTCTAAAGTTTATCAGTATACATCATATAGTTCCGAATTTTATTAAAGGAATAGATGATTTAGAGCCTTTTTTAAAAATGCTTAAAAAACAAGCTAAATTTGATATTGATGACTTAATAAATTCAATAGGATTACCAACAACTAATTTAGATGATTTAGCAAAGCGTTTGAGTAAATTAAAAAATAATGTTGATGATAGTTTTGAGAATATAAGAAAAGAATTTAAATTGGATCCTAATGTAACTAAACAGGAGCTTAAAAAAGCTATTAAAGAATTAGAAGAATTCAAAAATAAATCAATTCACGATAATTATCATAATAAATATAGTGCGGAATTAAGAAAACAAATGATTTCGTTCTCTGATGATTTTGATGATTTAGCAGAAATAGGTTTACCTAATTCGAGTTTAAATAAATTAGTTGGTAAATTCGAAAAATACTTTGGAGGATTAGTTAATGATTTAAACTCGGGAAAAATACTAGAATAATATGAAATACTATACAATTAATTTAGACGCAAATAACTCTACTGCTTTTATTGAAGAAATTCAATCAAATATGTCAAAAGTAGGGAAAGAATTTTCTAAAGGAGAAAAAATTAAATTCAAAGAACCATTTTTTGAAGCGATTTATACTACTGAATCAGGGGGGTTTGCTGACGTATTAAGTGTCAGTCCTTTAATTGTAAATGAAAAAACAAAAAATATTATTGAAGCTACTGGAGTTTCAATGGAGTTTTTCGATATACTTTTAAAAGGAAAGAAAAGTAAAGTAAAAAAAAGAGGCTATTTTATAATTAATATAATTAATAATATTGATGCTATTGACTATGAAAAATCAAAAATTGAATTTTATCCAGAGACGGATATAATTAACTCAATGTCAAAATTGATATTGAATAATACAGTAAGTAGTAATGAAATTTTTAGTGTAGAAAAAATAAAAAGAGAAACTTTTATAAACTCCAATATTAAAGAGCTATTAAAAGGCACTACTGGATTGACTTTTAAAGATTCTACTGAGTTTTCTAAAATATGAAAAAGATTAATTTTTATAAATTAAATTATTCTATAGATTTAAATATAGTAGGTCAGATATGCCGAAAAGAATTGAACTATCAGATACAAGAATTTGTTGATTCTGAAAATACAGATGAAGAAAGATTTAATTTATATGGAGGAGGAGATTCTAGTCATATTAGTAATGAATTAGATATGACTAAGTTTAAAACTCATAACAATGCAATAATGACTGACTTAATGAGTAGCTCTTTTTTTCGTAAGCAAGGGTATTTTGTAAGTGATCGTTTTGTAGAATTATTAGAAAAATTTAATATTGAAGAAAGTAAAGTATTAGATTGTGTTATTACAAATAAAGAAAAAACACACAATTATAAAATATTAAGCGTTGTAGCTACTGCAGAAAATATAAACCTTGAAAAATCAACATTTAGAATAATTGAGGATTTAGTTTCTAATCCTGAGATAAAAGAAACTGGAGTTAAATTTAATTCTTTAGAAGATTTGGCGGACAAAACAAGAGAAGTTTATTTTGAAACAGATGGAGAATTTAAAATAGAACCAATAAAAGTTATTTTAAATAAGGAAACAGATTTGTTTCAGTCTGAATTAGACTATAAAATTTTAATTTCCGAACGGTTAAAGAATAAAATAGAAGAATCTGGTTTAACAGGTTTTGATTTTGAAAGAAGTGAGGTGAAAACGGAGTTTTACGAAGATTTTTAAGATTTAAAAAATATAGGATGAAGCCATAGTTTGAATACTATGGCTTTTTTGTTTTCCGTCTTAAAATAAGTCGCTATCTTTAAATTGGAAAAGAATAGAAAGATGGATAATACACTTTTTTTAATACTTGATGCCCCAGTAATTGGGGAAGTACATAAATCTTCTAATAAAATAGATGAAGAGCTTTGTTCAAAATGCAAACAAAGAAAATTAGAATTTACTGATCTGTCTATTGTTGTAGACTCTTGGGGAGGAGAAGATTATTTTATAATCTTTAACATGCATTTTATTACTGAACGGTTAAAAATAGCTTTTCAAGAAAAAGGAATCAAAGGAGTAGAATATGAAGAGGTAAAGGTTCAAGCTGGAGATTATTTTGAATTTAGAGAAGGAGCATATCAGAAAGAAATGCCTCGTGTTTATAAGTTAATTTATAAGAATGAATTAAGAACAACAGATTTATGGTGGGATAAACTTGAGGATTGTAGCAATTGTGGGAGGTCATGTTGGGAAATGAATGAAATGTCTTTGTTTGCAACATCTAAGCCTTCGTTAAATGGAAGAAAATATGATGAAAAGCCACCTTTAAGAAGGGTTAATAAAAAAGACTGGAAGGGAGAAGATATGTTTACTTTGAATGACCCTGATAAGACCCCAATAATAACTAAAAAGTTTTTAGATATACATTCAAAAGAGTTTTTTGTTAGACCAACTAGTTGGGTTTAATTTAGTTCGAAACATATTTTTTAATTTAAAATACTTTACCATCCAAATAACTCCCTAAATAATGATATCCTAGATGATTTTTCATTTATAGATGAAAATGTATATGATAATTTCCCTATTAAAAGAATTCATGAGTTGGTCTTTGGCTTAGATACAGAAAATGGCGGAGCAAAAGATGATGACTTTGATGTTCTATTTAATGGTGAACGAGCTGATGAATATTTACTTGAATTAATGGATGAAAATGAATCGGACTATGATGACTTAACAGAGTATTTAGATTGTTCAGGAAATAAAATTGGTGGTTATGCTGAGTTTATCCAATCAGATCATCGATCAAGAGACGAAAATGGAGACTTAGAATTTCAGTTACTACAAATAGAAGACGAGTATATTGAATTTGAGGACTATACCTATGTACATCTTTTTATTCCTTATAAAGATTTATGCAATCAGAATTTCGATAGTACTTACATCCATTGGGACAGTGATTAAACAATCCCAATTATTTATAAGTTAATTATGCTGAAATAGTAGTATTTCTTTTATGAAAATTAATAACACCGTTAGTAACGGTATTGGTATTTATAAAAGTGGTGTTTTCTGTGTCAAAGATGATTTTGAAATCGCAAGTATAATTTAGAATTTCAAAAAATGAACCATCACCCAAAACTTCAATTCCTAGATGATTTTTTAGGTAATTAATACAGCTATTACAAATAAGTTCATTAGCACTTAAAAATAAGTGATAGCTTTTTTTTAGGGTTTTAAAAGTGACCTTATAAATTTCTGATTCAAATAGTATTCTTGAAGATTTTTGGTTGTAAATAGAATAGGAATTACTTAAATCAATACAATCATTAACACATGTAATGTTTAAAAAGCGCTGTATGGAATTACGAATAGAATCATTTTGAGTGGTATTAGGCATAGGTTAGTTTTAAGTTAGTTTGTTTTTATAAGACCATTATTTAGTATAAATGTTGCATATTTTTTTAAGGAGAGTATATAACTCAATATAAGTATTGTAGAAATGAGCTCTGTTATAATATCGGCTTGATGTTAAAAATCGATTTAAAATATTAGCCAGTTCTTTTTTTGTAGGTCATAATAAAAGTTAAATTAGTTTGGTAGTTTTATATTTTACTAGGGTTCATAAGTTAGTTCTTAAATATACTATTTATTACCCCCAGGAATAAAGTATAATTAATAAAGCGCTTATTTTACTTAGCCAACACTCTGGTTTTTAACGTGAAACATCACGCAATTATTATACCATGTATTTATTTCGTGGTTGAAAATATAAAAGAAACGGCTTAGTTAATAGTTGATTAAGACTTTTTTAACTGTTAAAAAAATGTAATGGACTATTCTTTTTTACCATAGTTAATTAAAATAGATGGAACTTTATTTTTAATATATACGTGAAAACGAAATATAGTTAATCAACTATATTTTTATAAAACACCAAATATTGGCTATTGTATTTTAGTATATTGCTATAGTTAATACATGTTAAATAAATATTATAGAAAAAGGTGTTAACACGAGAATAATAATTTAAATAACTGAGAAATGATTAATAAAAATATTATAGCAGTACTTCTGTTTTTTATGCTCGGAGGGGCTTATGCTCAATCAGTATATTATAAAGGATCTAGGATTGGAGAAGTACAATCCGACGGGGACGTATATATAAATGGAAGTAGAATTGGTGAAATTCAATCAGATGGTGATGTGTACTTTAAAGGTAGTAGAATAGGAGAGGTGGAATCAGATGGAGATATCTATTATAAAGGTAGTAGAATTGGTGAAATACAATCTGACGGTGATGTGTATTATAAAGGAAGTAGAGTAGGAGAAATCCAACTTGATGGAGATGTGTATTATAAAGGAAGTAGAATAGGAAAAGCATCGGGAATAACAAGAGAAAAAGCAGCCATTTTTTTCTTTTTCTTTAAGGAAGTATTTAATCAATAAAAACATTATAAAATATAAAACCCTCCATTTTTAATTAAAAATGGAGGGTTTTATATTTTATAATCTACTGAAACTACTGATCCCTAGTAGGTAATAGTTTTATAATATCGCTTTTGAATATTAGTTTTGTCAGCTATAAAAATACCATTAAGTAAAAACTCTACACAAAACACTGGCTATTTATAGGCAACGCACATTTCATTGTAGAGGACTAATTTTAAAATATTAATTGGTATAACAAATGTATAAGCACATTTTAAAAAATAAATAAATGAAACAAACTAAAGCAACATTAAAAACCTATTTTGAAACGGGAGATAGACCAACAGAACCCCAATTTTGCAATTTAATAGATAGTTTTTGGGCAGATGAGGATTTTGTTCTTGCTGCACAGCAGAAATACTCTTTTGATTCACTAAACTCGTTAGTTCAGCAAGAAAAATTGGTTTTAGGTCAAAAATATATTTTATCAGGGTATAAAACACAATATTATATTGAAGGAACAAATACTACTAATAAAGTAAAAGAAATAACAAACACAGCTACTGTTAATGGGTTTGGCTTTTATGATCCGGGCTTAACGGATTTAAAAGTAGGGACTCCAGTAGAAGTTACGAAATTACCCACAGGTTATACAGGAGTAATAAAATTAGGAGATGTGACTAATGTAACTGCTTATGTATTTGGGTTCTATATAAAATTTGCTAACGGGCTACATGTTGTTAACGGAGCACGTTTTAAATATTCTTTACAACGTTACAGTAATGTTATACCGGATGATAAGGTTTTAGATGCTAATTTAAAAATAATGATGCAGCCTAATGGAGTAATTAATACTGAAGTACATGATGGTACACCGTATATGCAAATGACAGCAGCAGAAAATAGAGTAGTACCAGAAGAAGAGATTGTATTAACAGCTATTTCTAAAAATCAATTTTCTACTCAAGCTGAAAGTTTAACTTATCCTGGTGAATTATTAGAATATGATTTTACCAATATAAAAATTAAAAATGAAGACGGTATAGTTATAGGAGCAAGAAAAGGACTCGTTACTAGAAGAATTTCTGCAGATAAAAAAATAGATATTAATAAAGACTGGAGAGTACAACGCTATAGAAGATATAAGTTAGAAGCTGAGCATTGGGAAAATTTTGTATTAAATAATGCTGAAGACCACTCAGTTTATAATTTAGGGGCTAATAATGCTGTAACTGCAACAAATACGAAATTAACTGACGAACATAAATATGTGCTACCACTTGTTGAGGTAAAGCAATTTTATCAAGATTTTTCTAATATTGGTAAAACAGAAAATGTGTTTTTAAATGGAGTAGATAAAGTACCTGGAATAGAATATGGGTATAGAATGGAAACTCAAGAAGATGATACTTATAAAATTGATGCCCTAGCTATTACGGCGAATAATGGTAAGGACTTTTTTATATTACCGTTAGATGAACAATTAAACCCTACTGATAAGGTACAGGCAGTAATAGCTAAAAATTTAGAAAACACCTTGTTCTTAAATAATACTAGCCAATTTGCAAAAGAAAATATCATTGAAGTAAAAATTACCGATGGAATAACTAATTCTACTTTTATTGCAGGTGGTAAAATATTATCATCCTCAGAAAATAGGGTTGATGGCTTGTCAAGAATTACAGCGGTAGACAACATTAGGTTAACCAATAAAGGAAAGATTGCCAATTTACTAATTACAGCAACAGGTGTTATAAACAACAATGGAGAATTGAATTATCTTACTTTTGGAGGGATGCCTAGTAATTTAGGAGGAGTAGGAGTTACTTATATTAATGTGAGTTTTGACGACTTGTGCAGAATTAGAAACACAATGATTGGTGGGAAACGAGTAGATAGTTTGTTTCTCAATAATGTACAGACAAATAAATGCTTATTGGTATTTAATATAGGACAGTATTTAAAACTATCAGACAGTATTTTGTTTTTAACAGCAATAAAACATCCAGGGAAATTTTACACAAACAATTTGAGTATTGATACCATTAATAAAAATAATAAAAAAAACAAGTATGGATTTTATTATGATGAGATTACTAATACTGTAGGGAAAAATATTTTCACAAATAATCAAGGGGATTTATTGTATCAATCAATAGATGCAACTAATAACAATACTACTGAATTAGTAACAGTAGCAATATCTAAATAATTATGACACTAGGAGAAGAAGTAAGATTAGAAGAATTACAATCAGAATTAAACATGTGCGCCAATGGGAACGCTATGGAACATATGGGAATAGCCAAATTAGAAGAACTATTAAGTTTATTGATTAAAAAAACGAGCTAAATAAAGCTATAAAGGGCAATAAAAAGGCGTAATGATTTTTCATTACGCCTTTTTTACATGTGTAGTTAGGATGTTTGTTTTATTTATAGCTACCAATTGGCATACATTAAAACCTTTTTCCAAGGAAGTTTAATTAATCCAATACCCCAACTAAGACTATTAAATAAAATATCTTGTGTTTTGTGTTCTACTGTAATAGTGATGTTATCATTTTTAAATATCATTTTCCCAGGTCGTTGTAAAAATTCATATTGTAATAATGCTGTAGTAGATTTTTTCATCGCAGGCCAATTATAATTGATAGCATTTAAAAGTTGGTTGGCTTGATTTTTATGTTTATCAGTAATAATTATATGCCTGTTAATACTTTGAGTTAATGGTATGTTACATAAAAACTTTTCAAAAACCATATCACTTTCTGCTTGTTGTGTTTTCCCTGTAGCAATATAATGTAGTAAATGAGCGCATAATTCTGGGTTAATGAGTTGGTCATTTGCATCTAATAAGTTACAATGTGTAAAGAAATGTTTTAAAAATGGATGTGCTAAAACGAGTCCAGCATTACTTATATGATGTCCTTCGGGAGAGTTGTAAGTATTGTTGTCTTCTGGTAAATCTATGGAGTTTTTATTGTTTTTTGTAATAGAATCTAAAACTTTTTTAGGATCATTTTTGGTTCCATTAGTCTTAATTTGGAGTTTTAAGGAATCTTTTTTAGAATTTTTTAGAATGTTATTTATTAAATACTTTTTTATGTTGTCTAAAGTTGTTGTTTCATGAATATCAGTATTATTCTTTAATAGTCCTACTTCAGAAGAAGTTATTGTGTCCTTTTCTTTCAAAAGGGCTTTAAGAGTTTGTTTACTAAAGATATGATTAATCAGAATATTATCTATTGCTCGTTGTTCTGCTAAAGCACGAATTATAAAAGTCCATACAGATTTACGTTCTAGAGTGCTTAAAGTAGCAATTTTATAAAGAACTTCTGGATTAAGGTTTACCGTAGTTTTTTGATGTTGACCAATTAGAGTACATATTTTTTGAATATCAATATCTGTAAATTGATTGATAAAACGTTCTTGTACCTTAGTAATAGGAATAATTGTTAGAAACTGTTTTGAAAATGCTGGAGAAGTAATAATTTCATTAAAAACTTTAGGAGTAAATAGAAAAGAAATAGACTCGTTTGTATTCCACCATGGAGCAGTACCATTTTTCAAAAAGTAAGTAAATGTATTTAAATAATGTTCTTCCTTATTAAGTGTTTTGAATTGTTTTTTTAAAGAAGTACTTTTCATTTCATCTTCCTGGTCTATAATTTCTAGTGCTTCTTTAAAGTTGGAAATAATAGCTTCTTTTAAATTATAATTTAAATTAATAGAACTCTCAGAAATGTTAAGGGTTAGTTTATCTATTTGAATAGCATAATTTGCTGATTTTGAGTCTAGAATGTTTAGTTTTTTTTCTAATGAAGGAAAAATTTCAGATGAAAGAAAATTACTAATATTGTCTTTAATTTCATATGCTTGTGTTTTACTCTTAGTGTTTAGTTCTATAAAAACTTTATGAATAGTATGCTTTTTTTCCATGCGATATTATTTAAAATAATTGATTAACTATTAAAATTCATCACCCCAAAATCTTGCGGGACAAATACTAGCTTTAGATTTTTGTTTGGCACTTAACCGACAACCACAACCACGAATAAACTCTTCTTTAGAGTGGTTAGATACTTCTAGTGTTTTAGGATGTATCCATTTACTGGAGTCACAACTATTATTTACTTTAATAGGGCATTCATTACATATGTTTTCACGAAGTATAAAAATGTTATTCTCTGTTTTGGTTGCTAACCCAGCTATCGTTTTTAATTCATTAATATGACCATTAATAATCTCGTTTCGCTTGTTGTAAATTTCTTTTAAATCCATAAATATTATAATTATTTATAGACAAATTACTTGTTATAAATCGAGATAAAATAAAATAATAGTACCTGTAATCCGTCTGTTCAGTAAGTAGTTTTTTAACATATAATGGTATAGTAGTAAAAATATGTAAAATTTACTTCTGTATAAAGATGGACTTTCTTTGTTTTTAGCACTACTGTAATTGCCTTGTTGTTAGTGGTTTGTCTTGTTTTTTACTGAAGCTACTGTTTTGATGTTTTTAAATTCTGTATTTTGTTTGAATTAGGTTGTAGGTTTGCATTGTGCTTTTGCCGATACGGTTCTGTGTAGTATAACTGCACTATTAAATAGAAGCCAATTATAATAGTAAGTAATCAAAAATATATAAAAAGTAACACTATGATTTATGATGTATTAAACATACTAAAAACAGAAACGAAAGAATATTTAATGTTAGATGGCGATAATAATATTTCTGAAGATTCTGTGGTTATAGAAAATATTGCAAATGCTGACGCTACAACTGAAAGCAAAACTCAAAACAAGGTGTGTATTTCGCTGTATAATATTAATGAAGAACAAACATTAAAAAACGCACCTAGACATGAGAGAGTAAACGGAGAAATGGTGTACAAAAGCAATCCTGCTTATTTGAATTTATATGTAATGATTTCTGCTAACAGAACCAGTTATGAAAAATCACTTAAAAACATTTCAAGTGTTGTTGAGTTTCTTCAAGATAAGCCAGTATTTACGAACTCCAATACAAGTGAAGTTATTGCTGGAGTAGATGAGTTTAAGTTTAAAGTAGACTTGTATTCACTTCAGCCTGAACAATTAAGTTATACCTGGGGAGTATTAGGAGGAAAAGTATTGCCCTCTGCTTTATATAAAGTGAGTGTAATCAAATTACAGAAACAAGCGATAAAAGCTGCTGCACCATTAATTACAGGAATACAAGAAACTGCTTTTAATATAACTAAAAATCTTTAAATAGAAAATATAATGAGTAATACAATAACCTATAAACCGTTGTTTGATTTAAATATTTTGCACCACTATTTTTTAGATAATGGAGCTACAATATTTGTAAACACAACTACTCCAGAAGTTTTTTCAGGGCATAATGTTAAAAATTATCTTCATGTATCCCCAAGTTTAGCCACTGAAAAGTTGTTAAAAGAAAACAAAATGTTGTTTAAAGCAACAACTTCTGGAGTTTCTTGTTTAATAGCAACAAAATCATTTACAGATTTGACTCCAAGTAGAGATCTTAAAAATGTGATACTAAACTTTTTAATTTATGTAAAAGATCCACTTTTTGGGAATTATACAAAACATTCAGGAGAGGTAAATGATGTTTATTATTTCGCTAATCACTCAAATAATGCTATTACAGAACTTAATACTCTAGGGAAATTAAACGAATTAAGTGATGTCGCGACACCCTTAGATAGTTATAAAGTAGCATATGCGAGAACAAAGAGTAATGATAGTACTTATGAAAAATTAATGGCTAGCCTTTCTCCAGAGGAGCAACGCGGATTATTTGGAGTGGTATCTATAGAATTAGAAGACCTTTTAAGTAGTGATAAAGTCCCCGAAGCTGTAAACGAATTAAAAATAGTATTTAAAAACAGGAAAACCACTTGGGTTTATGTAAATAAAACAGAGGAAGAACATAGAGTACTAGAACAACCATTTGTTAAAAAAGGAAAAATTACTATTACGAAAGGAGCAAAAAATTACCCTATGGGAACGCCTTCTGACCAACTTGTTTTTCCAGAAGATAAACCAATAGAAACAAGAATTTACATTTAATTAATATTTTAAAAATCAATAAATTATGTCGACACAATTAAAAACACCAGGTGTATACATTGAGGAAATTTCAAAATTACCTCCGTCAGTAGCGCAAGTCGAAACAGCTATTCCTGCATTTGTAGGGTATACCGAAAAAACAGTTGCAAAGCCAACAAGAATTAGCTCTTTATTAGAATATGAAGCGCTTTTTGGAGGAGCTGAAAAACACAAAATAGAATTAGAAGATAAATCAGAAGGACTAAGCCTTAAAACTCCTGATGCAAAATTTTTAATGTATTATTCATTACAAATGTTTTTTGCTAACGGAGGTGGACCATGTTATGTAGTTTCTTCAGGAGAGTATAAAGCAAATGGAGATAGAGTTTTAAAAGATTTTGAAGATGCTTTAACAGCATTAGAAAAAGAAGATGAACCTACTTTATTAGTTTTTCCAGATGTATACAAAACATTAGATGAGAGTAATGCTTATGCAGTTTATGAATTAGCATTAACACAAGCGAATGAAATGGGAGACCGTTTTGTTATTATGGATACTTATGGAAAAGATCTTACAAAAAATGGTGATCAAAAAACAACTATTGATCTTTTTAGAGCTAGCGGTGTTTCTGCAAATAAATATGGAGCAGTTTATTTCCCACATTTAATAACAGTATTAAACTATGCTTTTGCAGAAGATAATGCAGATTTAAAAATTAGTCATATTGGAACTAATACTTCTTCCGATTTTGCTGTTGAGAAAGAAAGGTTTGATGAGGTTATTACTGAAATGAATACAGCTGAAGTTGAAAGGGCTTCAGCTGTAACTGCGGCAAATATTATTGTTGATCCAATTGAAAAAGCAGAAGCCATTGCTTTAGCAGAAGCCATTGCGTTAGAGCAATTAGCAACATGTAAAGCTGCAGCATTAGCAGTATTAAAAAAGGTAAATAAAACACATGATATCATAATAGATAAAGAACCAATAGAAATAGCTATGACCTTAGCTGTTGCTGTAGCAGCAGTATTATCAGTTAAAGCTAATATTGTACCAGATGCTATTGGGGAAGGGAATGATCAAAAGTTATCAACTTTAAAAGGAACTGCTTTATACAGCGAAATCAAACAATTAATTAGTGCTACGCGAGTAGTATTACCACCAGCTGCAGCTATGGCAGGAGTTTATGCGCGTGTTGATAGTAACAGAGGAGTACACAAAGCACCAGCAAACGTAGGGGTAAACTATGTAATTGCACCAACAGAAAAAATTTCTGATGCGGAGCAAGATAAAATGAATGTTGATGTTGATGGAGGAAAATCTATCAATGCTATTAGAACTTTTGCAGGAAAGGGAACTTTAGTATGGGGAGCAAGAACTTTAGACGGGAACAGTAACGAGTGGCGTTATGTGCCAGTACGTAGGTTCTTTAACATGGTTGAAGAGTCAGTACAAAATGCTACTGAACGTTTTGTTTTTGAGCCAAACACCGCTAATACATGGGCTCGTGTTAAAGGAATGATTGAAAATTTCTTAACACAACAATGGAAAGCAGGTGCTTTAGCAGGAGCAAAAAAAGAAGATGCTTTTTATGTAAAAGTTGGTTTAGGAGAAACAATGTCTGCTCAAGATATATTAGAAGGAAAAATGTTTGTTGAAATCGGTATGGCAGCTGTACGTCCAGCAGAATTTATTGTATTGAGATTTTCTCACAAATTACAAGAAGCATAACAGTTAAGTATAACAATTAAAAATAGAAATAATGACTAATTATCCATTATCAAAGTTTCATTTCCAAGTAAGCTGGGGAGGAACACAAATAGGTTTCAGTGAAGTATCAGGATTAGATATTGAAAGTGAAATTATCGAATACCGTCAAGGAGCGAGCCCAGATTTCAGCAAGATTAAAATGCCTGGGATGCAAAAGTTTAGCAACATTACGTTAAAGCGTGGATCTTTTAAAGGAGACAACGAATATTACGAGTGGTTGAACACCATTCAGTTAAATTCTGTTGAGCGTAGAGATCTTACTATTTCGTTATTAGATGAGGCACATGCCCCAGTAATGGTTTGGAATGTAAGTAATTCTTGGCCTACAAAATTAGTGTCTAGCGATTTAAAGGCTGACGGAAATGAAGTAGCAATTGAAACATTAGAAATTGCTCACGAAGGTTTAACAATTCAAAATAATTAATTATGGCTATTTTATATCCTCCAACTAGTTTCTCTTTTATTGTTAATGGAATTTCTACTCTAGAGGGTATAGACTCTAGGTTTCAATCTGTATCGGGACTCTCGACTGAGGTTGAAACTGAAGAGTATGCTGAAGGAGGCGAGAACAGGTTTGTTCATCAACTTCCAAAGCGTGCAAAATACCCTAATTTAATATTAAATAGAGGATTAATAGTTAACTCAGGACTTATTAAATGGTGTAGAGATGGTATGGAAAATTTCGAATATGAAACCAGAGATTTAATTATATCATTATATGGTGGAGCAACCTCTACAGCACCTTTAATGGTTTGGAATATTGTAGGTGCTTATCCAGTAAAATGGACAGTATCTGATTTTAATGCAGAAGAGAGTAAGTTGGCTATAGAAACTATGGAATTAAAGTACAAGTACTTTACCATACCAACAAACAACCTGAATTCGTTACTATAACCTGTTTTTAACAGAATACATATAGAGGTATTTAAAACAGGCTTATACCGAAAGTTAAAACAATCATTTTTTGAGTAGTAAAGAGGTTTGATAACTTCTAGAATCTAGAAGTTATCGACTCTTTTACTAATAATATTTTTAGATGCTTTAAAAGTTTGCGTCAGCAATGATTTTTTAACTGGGCAAAAGAAAAATAATGAGTACTAAAAAGACAACATATGCCTATAGAAATAAAAGAATTGCACATTAAAATTAATGTGGATGAAAAACAAACAACAACAATCGCATCTTCTGAAATGAGTAAAACTGCAAGTGATGAACTCTTAAAGGAATGTGTAGAACAAGTAATGAATATAGAAACCCGTAAAAACGAACGATAGTGAATAACATTTTTAAAAGTCAAAGCGGAAAAATACAGAAATTAACTATAACACCTTATAAAGATGTTAAGTTTAAAACTAAAGCAAAAGTTAATCTGAAACCTGATGGAGCTACTGCAGAATTTTCAGTACTAGCAAATCCTGAAAAATATAATCTTGGGTTTAAGGTTGAACGAAATGAAACTGGAGCTATAGGAGAAAGTAGAAAAAATGTCAAGTACCTTAGGACTGGTGCTCAAGTTATACAACTCAAATTCTTACTTGACGGAACAGGGTTGTTAGATTCATCTCCTAAAAATTTAAAAATTGTTGACACAATAAGGAGAACATCAGTAAGTAATTTAACGGTTGAAGATCAGGTGTTTAATTTAAAAGAAGTAGCGTTTAACTTTAACGGAGAAACTCATCAGCCTCACTATTTAGAAATTGCTTGGGGATCTTTATTATTTAAAGGCGTACTGATTGATTTAAACATTGAGTATACATTATTTAGTCCAGATGGAATGCCACTTAGAGCAATAGCAACAGCTAAGTTTGAAGATACTATAGCTGATGATTTAAGAGTTGTTGAGGAAAACAAAAGTTCACCTGATTTAAGTCATGTAAGGACAGTTAAAGCAGGAGATACGCTGTCTGTTATGACAGAAAGAATTTATGGAGATTCTAAATATTATTTAGAAGTAGCTAAAGCAAATAATTTAATCAATTTTAGAACCTTAATTCCAGGGCAAGAAATTTTCTTTCCTCCAATTGAAAAAACCTCTTAGCTATGAATAACAGTGGATATATAAAGACTAGTAAAGATTCTAGTTTGATTACTTATAAAATAATGGTCGATGGTAGTGAATTATCATCTGTGTATGGGGTTAAAAACATAGTGGTAGCCAAAGAGGTGAACAGAATTCCGTACGCACAAATAACGCTATTAGATGGAGATGCTCCTAAACAAGATTTTGAATTAAGTAGTACTGATTTATTAATTCCTGGAGCAGAAATTGAAATTACAGCTGGATATCATTCAGATGAAGAAACCATTTTTAAAGGAATTATTGTTAAGCACAGTATAAAAATAAGAAGTGGCGCTTCTTATTTAATGTTAGAATGTAAAGACAAGTCGGTTAAAATGTCAATAGGGAAGAAAAGTACTTATTTCTATGACAGTACAGATAGTGATATTATAGAAGAGTTAATTGGAAATTCAGGAGCAGAAGCAGATGTAGAATCAACAGTTACAACACATACAGAGTTGGTGCAATACCGAGTGTCTGATTGGGATTTTATGGTAACAAGAGCACAAGCAAATGGTAAATTATGTTTTATAGATGATGGAGTTGTTAAAATTGCAAAACCAAATTTTAGTGCTAATGAAATTGAAACAGTTGTTTTTGGATCATCAATTCATGAATTTGATGGAGAGATAGACGCTAGAGATCAATTTAGTAAAGTAACGTCTTACTCTTGGAATCCTACTGATCAAGAATTATTAGAATCCGAAGCACAGGACCCAAATGTAACACTTAATGGAGATTTATCTTCAGGTGATTTGGCTGACGTTTTAGGAATAGAAAACTTAGAATTACGACACGGAGGGAATATTACTCAAGATGAGTTGCAAGATTGGAGTGATGCGAAAGCATTATACCAACAATTAGCTAAAACTAGAGGAAGAGTGAAGTTTCAAGGAATACCAGCAGTAAAACCTGGTGTAACATTGGCTTTAGAGGGAGTAGGAAATCGTTTTAATGGAAAAATATATATCACAGGTGTCCGTCATGAAATTTCAGATGGGAATTGGTTAGTAGATGCGCAGTTTGGATTAAATCCTACTTGGTTTTCTGAAACCTATGACGTAAATGATATGCCTGGTTCAGGTATCATGCCAGCAATAAGCGGTTTGCATATTGGAGTGGTAACACAGTTAGAAGCTGACCCTGATGGAGAAGATAGAATTTTAGTGAAAATACCAATCATTAATAATGAAGAACAAGGTATTTGGGCACGAGTAGCCACTTTAGATGCAGGAGAAAATAGAGGTTCCTTTTTTAGACCAGAAATAGAAGATGAAGTTATTATAGGATTTGTAAATGATGATCCTAATGATGCAATTGTTTTAGGAATGCTACATAGTAGTGCAAAGCCAGCTCCGTTGACAGCAGCAGATGATAATCATGAAAAAGGATTTGTGACACGTAGTGAAATGAAAATGCTTTTTAATGATGATAAAATATCCTACACATTAGAAACACCAGCAGGTAAAAAAGTGATTTTGGACGAAGATGCAGGTGTAATAACAATAGAAGATGAAAATTCGAATATACTCACCTTGGATAGTGATGGGATTACTATGGAGAGTGCAGGAGATATCAATATAAAAGCTTCTGGAGATTTAAATTTAGAAGGAGCAAATATCAATATAAAAGCCCAATCACAATTAACAGCAGAAGGTAGTTCAGGATCTGAAATATCATCAGGAGCAGTAACTGTGATAAAAGGTTCTCAAGTACAAATTAATTAATAAAAAAAATAAAGATGAAACCTGCAGCAAGAATAACAGATATGCATACCTGCCCTATGGTAACAGGACAAGTGCCTCATGTAGGCGGGCCTATTTTACCAACTGGTGAACCAACAGTCCTTATTGGAGGAATGCCAGCAGCAAGAGTGGGGGATAAAGCAGTTTGTACAGGTCCTCCTGATACGATAGCAGTAGGGTCAGGAACTGTAATGATAGGAGGGAATCCAGCCGCAAGAATGGGAGATACTACAGCGCATGGAGGAACAATAGCTGCAGGAGAAGCAACAGTTTTAATAGGAGGATAATTATGAAACCGACTTGAATAAAAGAATCATTAACTACATAAAGAAATGGATATTTTAATCATCTAAGGTTACATGTGACGATTGAAAAAATAATAAAAATAAAACATGAAAAAACATACAGATTTTTTAGGCCGAGGCTGGAGTTTTCCTCCAGAGTTTAATAAAGCACAAGGCGAAGTACACATGACTACTGACGTAGAAGATATTAACAATAGTTTAATGATTTTATTGTCTACTCGCTTAGGAGAACGCGTCATGCTTCCTGAGTATGGTTGTAATCTAGAAGAGATGCTTTTTAAGCCATTAGATTTAACCTTAGTTACTCAAATGAAAGATATCGTGAAAAAAGCTATTCTCTATCACGAGTCAAGAATTAATATTCTGGCAATTGATATAGACCAAACAGAAGAGTTAGAAGGAGAAGTTTTGATTGAAATAAATTACGAAGTCAGAAATACAAATACAAGAAGTAATATGGTTTTTCCTTTTTATAAAGGAGAAGCATCAGTAATCTAAAAAAACATGGAAAAGAATATAGATACATTTTTGCATTATACTGAGGGTAAGGCACAGTCAAAACGTTTTTTAAAAGAGTTGGATCCATCAAGCTTCAATCTGCATGATTTTAATGTGGTTGATTGGTTGTTGTTTGCATACAATTTTGCGAAGCATGTTAATTATTTCGATAAAGGAAATAATGCCACTCCAGAAGGAGATTGGCAAACATTTATAGATTATTTTGAAATTGAAGAATTAATCGATGGACTTGGGTTAGACAATCCAGGAAAATTACCTAGAAAAGAAAGTTTAGGCTATAAAAAATTAGAAAAAAGCATTTTAAAGAAACTTTCTGAGTTTGAAGGAGAACAAAATTTAGTACCTCATTTAGGCTTGTTTGTGAGTTTTGTGAAGTTATTAGATTTCTCTAAAGAGAAGTTCAATAACCTAACCAAAAGGCATCTTGATTTTTATTACGAAGAAATTTTAAAAATTGAGAAGAGAACAGCTACACCAGATCAAGCATATGTGATTTTTGAATTAGCTAAAAAAGCGGTACAGGAAAGAATTCCAGAAGGAACCTTATTAAATGCACAAAAAGATGCTAATGGTAAAAAAATAGTGTACAAAACTGATAAGAAGCTTATAGCAAATCAATCAAAAGTGGTAAGCTTAAAAAGTTTTTTAAATGATGGAAATTTACAAGAGTTAAAAATAGCAGAAAAAGCGGATACATTAGACGGTTTAGAAGAAGAGTTATCAGAAGAAAGTAATTACTGGTGGCCGTTTGGGTATAATTCTACGGATGAAAATTATAAAGAATTACCTAATGCAGATTTAGGGTTTTCTATAGCATCATCATTATTTAATTTAAAGGAAGGAAAACGTAGTGTAACCATAACGATAGAATATCAAACAATTTCTAAAGGAAAACTAGAAGGGCTTTCTGAGCAGGATATTAAAGATAATTTAGAAATACTTTGTAGTGGGGAAAAGGAGTGGTTGAAAGATGCAGTATTAAGTAAAGTGTCAAATACAGATACTGCACTACGATTATCTTTTGAATTAGCAAAAGATTTCCCAGCTGTTACAACCTATAATGCAGCTGTTTTGTTAGAAACTTTTGATACAGAGTTCCCAGTTATTCGTTTTTTAATTAAAGGAGCAAAGCGATATGAATTATATAAAGCATTCTCTGAGAAAACAATTAAAAATATTGAAGTAGCAGTTGGTGTAGAAGGAGTAACTTCTGCATTGTTGGAAAACGACAACAGTAAGTTAAATTCAGAAAAGCCATTTTTTCCATTTACAGCACAACCTATAAAAGGAGCTAATTTTGATATAAGATATCCAGAATTATTTTCTAAAAAATGGAGAAATGTTGAAGTGAAAATTGACTGGAAAAATACACCAAATTCAATTACGAATTTATATGAAGCATATACATTAAATCCGAATCAAAGAATTACAAAGGGAAGTTTTGATACATCTACTGCAACTTCAATAGTATCAAATGATGCTTACTTTAAAGCCAAGTCATTTTTGTTAGACAGTGAAGAGTGGAGTTTAAAAAATCCGAATGTTGTTTTGTTTAATAAAACAAATGATGGTTACCAAACCACGGTATCAATATCAAATAGCGGTAGTACTCCAAATAGTGCAGAAGCTATTAGATTATCTTTAAATCAAACAGGCTTACAAGATGTATATCCTAAATTGTATACGTTAGCTTTAACGAATAGTACTGGGAAAAAATCAATTCCTAATGCGCCATATGATTTTAAAGCAGAAAAGGTAGTACTAAGTTATACAGCAAAAGATACTGCATACTCTTATTTAGATTCGAAAAGAGGTCCTGTAAAAAACGAAGGAACACAGCTGTTTTATGAAGACGTTTTTGGTCAGTATGAAAAAGAAGAAACATCTAGTGATTTAGTACCAGTATATGCTGAAGGAGGAGAATTCTATATAGGTTTAGACGCAACGGTGGGACAAGATATTTCGTTGTTAATACAAACGTTAGAAGGAAGTGAAAATCCACTTGCAGAAACATTTTTAGATACTGAAAAAGTAGCATGGGAAATTCTCTCTAATAATAAGTGGATAGATTTATCGGAAAATATTTTAACAGATGAGACTGGTAATTTTTTAAAGTCGGGAATTGTAAAATTTAAGATACCTAAGACGATAAATACCAATAATACTCGTTTGCCAAAAGAGCAAATATGGGTGAAGGTAAAAATGAATAAAAATTTTGATGCCGTTTGTAAGTTACAAGGTGTTTTTGCTCAGGCTATGGGAGTCACTTTTGAAGATAACGACAATGATTTAACTCATTTGAAAGACGGCTTAAATGCAGAAACAATCTCAAAGTTAATAACTAGAATTCCACAAGTTAAATCGGTAAGTCAGAAATATAACTCTTTTGGGGGTATATATGAAGAAACGGATATAGAGTATTACAGAAGAATAAGCGAACGTTTGAGGCATAAGAACAGAGCTATTACTCAATGGGATTATGAACAATTGGTATTGCAAGAATTTCCAGAAGTATATAAGGCAAAATGTTTAAAACATACTTCAGAAGAATCTTTTATGTCTCCAGGAGATGTTACGCTAATTGTAGTACCTAATACAAAAAATAAAAATGCGTTTGATATATATCAACCAAGAGTAAGTAGAGCGACACTTAAAGCTATTAAAATATACGTTAATGCGCTAAATAGTTTGCATGTAAATACAATAATTCAAAATCCAGATTATCAAGAGATACAAGTGGATATTGTTGTAAAGTTCTTTGATGAATATGATGAGAGTTTTTATAAAAAACAATTAGACATAGATATTAAAAAATATATTTCTCCATGGGCTTTTGATACTGAAATAGAGATGGATGAAGATATAAACATAAACAGCAATTTATTGGTTAACTATATAGAGCATTTACCATATGTAGATTATATAGATAACTTGAGTATGAGTAAAGACGGAGTAAAACAAGGGAAGTCTTTAACAAAAGCAGACCCTAAGTCTATTTTGGTATCTGCCAAGCAGCATAAGGTAACTATAGCAGAACATAATTGTATTTATAAATAATAAGATAATTAAAGTATAAAGATATGTTAGAAAATCAGCACATCAAAATTCCTAAAAAAATAGAAACTAAAGACAATTTAGATTTTCAATTTTTAAGAAAGAAAGGAATCGAATATATAGAAGGGATAAGTAATAAGCTATGGACCGATTACAATTCACATGATCCAGGAATTACAACATTAGAGGTGTTAAGTTATGCTATTACAGATTTAGGAATGAGAATGAATTTGAATATGGAAGATATTTTAGCCTCAAATAATGAGGAGAAAAAACTTCATAAGCAATTCATAAAAGCATCAGATATTTTGCCCTCAAGGCCTGTAAACGAATTGGATTACAGAAAACTCTTTATGGACATAGATCTTTATGAAGAAGGAAAGTTAAAAGTAAGCAGACCAATCAACAATTGTTGGCTGTCTGTTTATGAAGAAAAAATTTATGCTGATTGTAAAACAGGAAATTTAGCTTTTACAGAAGAAGTATTAAAGGCAGATAAAACGAATTCTTTTCAGGTAAAAGGTCTGTATAAAGTTTTTATTGATTTTAAGAAAGGTTTAGAAGATTGTGATAAAACAGCAGTAAAATCAGAGTTATTAAAACGTTTTCATGCCAACAGAAATTTGTGTGAAGATTTGGTTGAAATCAATGAGGTTGAAACACAACAGATAGCAGTTTGTGCAGATATTGAGGTAGAGAAAAATATTGATGAAGAGTTGGTACATGCGAAAGTAACAAGAAGTATTAATGAATATTTGTCTCCAGCAGTACATTTTTACTCTTTGCAACAGCAATTAGAAAAAGGAATTTCGACAGATGAAATTTTTGAAGGACCTTTGTTAGATGGTGGCTTTGTAACTAATGGGGAGTTAAAAAATAGTCAGCTAAAAAAAGAAGTACGTGTTTCTGATTTGATTAAAGAGATCATGAAGCTAGATGGCGTTAAGCAAATAAAAGATATTTCTATTGCTAATTGTAATGCAACAAACAACGGTGATTGGTTAATTTGTATTGAACCAGGAAAAAAACCAGAGTTATGTAATTTGAGTTCATTTAATTATAGTAAAGGGAGTTTGCCTTTAAATATAAATGAAACTAAAGTAGCTGCATATCTTGACTCATTAGAAGCTGAAGAAGAATTAGCAAGAGATAATGCTAAATTGAAAAAGCAGTTAGAGTTACCTCAAGGGACTGATTTAGGAATAGATAGTTATACAACTATATTAAACGAATTCCCAGATACTTATGGAGTGGGGGAGAATGGTATTATTGATAACCCAACACCAGAGAGGCAAGCACTTGCTAAACAGTTAAAAGGGTATTTACTTTTTTTTGATAAAATGTTGGCTGGATATTTCAAACATTTAGGAAAAGTAAGAGACTTGTTAAGTGTTAATGGTGATTTAAAACGCACCTATTTTACACAAGCGCTGACGGGAATTAATGAATTTGATGAGTTAGTAAATAACTATGATGAAAATGATGACAAATTAACAGATGCACTTTATAAAGAATTAGATAATAGTGTAGAAAGAAAGAATCAAATTTTAGATCATTTAATAGCTCGTTTTTCTGAAGAGTTTAATGAGTACACCTTTTTAATGAAAGCTCTATATGGTAAATCTGCGGATGAGGTAGTTTTAAAAAATAAAGAGGTTTTTTTAAGTGAATATAAGGAAATAAGTTCAGCAAGAGGTTTAGGGTATAACTATACTGAAACAGATGATAATTTATGGACAACCAATAATATTTCAGGCGCACAAAAGAGGATAGCACGGTTGTTAGGGATTAAGAACTATGATAGAAGAAATGTGTCATTTTCTCCAGTAGAAATTATTCAAACAGGAAGTATTTATACATGGAAAGCTAAAAATGAATTAGGGAATATTATTTTCTCGTCGGTAAATGATCATTTATCTGAATATGCAGCTTCTCAAGAATTGTATGAATCTATTTATCAAAGTATACAAATTGATTTAGAAGATTTAGAATCAGCGTTTAAGAATGTTTTAGTAGATGGTGATTACATCGGAAATATTAAAATAAGAAAAACCGTAGATAATACTAAGTTTTATTTTGAAATAGTAGATGACACAGCAGAAAAAAACATTATAGCCAAAAAGAATAGCCAATACGATACTCAAGATGAATTAAGAGATGTTGTTTTAGAAATGACCAGATACTTTAAGTATGATTTTACTGAAGAGGGAATCTTTTTAGTGGAGAACCTGTTACTAAAACCATCTGGAAATGAAATTAATAATTCAGGTATAGGTTGTATGATTGTCGGAGATAACTTACAAGTTACAAGTGAAGAACAAACAGAAGCAGATACGTTTATGACTTCATGCGAGGAAGGATGTGAAATAGATCTTTTTGATCCATATTCTTACCGCGTAAGTGTTGTTTTACCAGGGTATACCTATCGTTTTTCGAATCCAGATTTTAGAAAATACGCAGAAACGGTTATTAGAGAAGAACTTCCTGCTCATGTATTAGCAAAAATTTGCTGGGTAGGAGATAGAAAAAGTGGCATTGCAAATGCTTCCAAAGATTTGATGGATTTTGAAGTAGCATATAAAAACTTTCTGATTGATAAATCAAGAAAGGATGAAACTGATTTACCTACGAGTACCGCATCATTAATATCAGCATTAACCAATTTAAATAATATTTATAGACCAGGTGTACTTTTTGATTGTGCTCAAGATGATAGTGATAATAACAGCACATTAATAATAGGAAAGTCTAATCTTTAAAAAAACAATAATGAATACTAAATTATCAAATATAACAACACAGTACAGACAGTTTAACGATAATCAAGCGTTAACAGAAAACCAATTGAATGAGTTTCTAGATTACTTTGAAGATCAAGACCGTTTGTCTAGAACGCAATTAAGTGGTACGGGTATCGTATGTGGTTTTAAAACAAGTATATTTCAACAAAAAGTAGCAACAGGACCTAAATCAACAGGTATAAGAACTTTTTTTAAAATAAATCAAGGAGTAGGAGTTACTACCGACGGAGATCTAATTAGTTTGGAGAAGACTATAGAAGATAGTAAAGATATTTCTATAAATTTTGAAAGTAAAGAATACACACATTATAGAAAATATATTGATGTAGCAAACTACAGTAACTTTTCACCATTAGGAAAACAAGTTCCATTATTAGAAATAAGGAATGAAAAAGATATATTAGAAGGGGAAATAAATGAGTTTAAACCTTTGGATTTTGAAGAAATACAACAAAAAATTGTTGTTCTATATTTAGAGAGTTATGAAGAAGAACTTGCTTGTGATGCTGTAAATTGCGATGAGCAAGGTATAAAACAGGTAAAAAACCTTAGGGTGCTTTTAATGTCACCGACAGATGCAGAACGTGTAATCGCTAGTCGGCCACAAGATACCATATACACTAAGTATAATAAATATGAAGAAGTGTATAATAACTTGCCAAATATAGAAGTTGCAAGAACAATTTTAACTTCGGATATTCAGACGGAGGAAGAACTTAATTTAAAATTTAATGAAGCAATTGCAAAGGATGGAATTATAAATAAATTAGATATTGGTTTTAAAGCTGTATCTAGCTTGTTTGGAGTTGATTTAAGTTTTGGAGGAGGAACTTTATTGAGTAAATTAATAGCATTGTCTAATGTAACTTCTACGAAGAATTTTCAGTATCGTTATGATCTACTAAAAGATTTAGTAGCAACCTATAACGAAATAAAAGAATTGTTGTTATACTTAAAATCTGAATGTTGCCCAAATATTGATTCATATCGCAAGCATTTATTGTTGGGTGTTGCAGGAGCGTCATTAGAGTTAGGGGATGAGACACCTTTTCGTCATGATTTTTATAAATCGCCAATTATAACTAATGAAGATGAAAATTATAAAAAAGTAGTTTTACTAGCTAATAGATTTGTTCAGTTAGTAAACAATTTTCAAGCATTTAATGGAGCTATAAAAATTACACCATCAAGATATAGTGCAGATTTAGGAGAAAAAGCAATTCCTTTTTATTACGATGTAAATACTAGCTTACTTAAAAAATGGAGCTTTGATAAAACTCAAAATGAGAAAGAAAATTACAATTTAAGTTATCATAAAACTAATTTATCTAGTGCAGCTTTTATTCAAAATCCTTTAGATTATAATATTGAAAATAGTGATTTTTATAGAATTGAAGGGCATTTAGGATTGCCTTATGAAATGGCATATAAAAATATTGATGCTATTAAAAATGACTATGGATTAGCATTTAATATTAAAACTGTTTTTCTTAAAGAAACAGCTTCAGTTAGTGAAGGAAATACTACCAAACCAATATCAGTTAAAGAATTAAGAGAACAATTATTTAAAATTACGAATACAATTAGCAAAGGAAAAGTAGATTTAAAAGAAGCATATAAAACTATATCTTCTTTGGATAATAATCTAGAATCGATTTCTAGACATCCTAATTGGGTACCTAAAGATCCTAAAGAATTTCTTGAAATAGGAACTGGAACAAGTGGTTCTACTTCAGGAGAAGTAGTAACAACACCTATTGGAACTGAAGGAAGTACAGGATCAGGTACTTCTACTTCAGGAGAAGTAGTGACGACGCCTAAAGAAGATAAAATAGAAAGTATTTTGTTAAGTGATTTTATGGAGTTACACTCAGGAATGGAACATTATGCCGGAGTACAACCAGGAGGAACGTTTGTTATGGTATATGAGTCAGAAGATAATGATCAGGTTTTAGCAGATTTTGCATTGCCATATGTATGTTGTGCAAAAGAAGATCCTATTCTACTAACACTTCCAGCAACAAAGTTATGCGGAAATGATGCGCCAATAGCTATTGCTTTGGCACCATTAGATGGGATAATAAAAACATTTGTATCTGGCAAAGAAATTTCAGCAATTGTAAAACAAGGAACACAAAATTTATTCGATCCTAGTAAAGTAGCCTTTGCAACAGGAGTAGTGAATAACACAGTTACTTTTACAGTAAATGATGAGCCAGTAGAAACAACTATAGAAGTGTTTAAACAAACAGGTATTAGTGTTTCAATTGCTAATGTAGTTTATACAGAAGGAACAGCTACAGTAGATTTTGCAGTAACAGCTTTAAATGGCGGATCACTTAATGATATTGATATCTTCCATTGGAAATTCGGTAATGGTAAAGAAATAAGAAAAGCTCCAGTAGGAGGAATTTATACGTATCCATATACTTTAGTAGAAGGACAGGAAGTTACCTATACTCCAGAATTGATAGTTACCAATAAAAACGGATGTAATACTAGTGTAACTATAGAGCCAGTATCACTAAAATTAACAATTAATAAAGATACTAAAATACAAATTTATTTTGACGCATCTGGATCTATGAGGAGTACAGAAACTCCTTTAGAGTATATGCGAGATACGTTATTAAAAACAGAGTTATTACCGTTATATGGAGGAGATTTAGCTGCGTATAATAAAAATGTAAAAGTGACAAGGTTTACAGATGAAAGAACATTTAAAACATTGAACTTAAATGGTGAAACTCCTGAAGGAAATGTGATTACGTTAGTATTTCAAGATGAAGCCAACTCTACATATCATAACTCTTCATCAATTAGTAATAGAACAACTAATTTTAATAATGATATAAGAACTTTTAGAACTAGGTTGGCAAATAATTTCGGAACAGGGAATCCTAATTACTATAGGGGAATTGTATTTCAGGTAGATGCTAACGGAAACAATTTAACCTTCCATAATTTAATGAAAGCAGTAGAGAACGGTACAGGTTCTTATGCAGGAGTTAATGGGTTAGATGGAACTCCGTATGAAGAAAAAATGAAGTTTGTGTATAATGTTACCGATGGAGGTACCGCAAGTTATTACATGGGCTTAGTAAAACAAGCTTTAATAGATTTAGGTTATTCACTTTAAATTAAATATTCCCAAGGTAGCTAAAATGCCTTGGGGATTTTAAAGTATTATTAATTCATAAAAGCACAAGCAGAAAATGAGCAATCAATTAAATAAAATAACAAAACAATATAGAAAATTTAAAAAAGGGCAAGCTGTAGAGCATACCCAATTCAATGAATTTTTAACGTATTTTGAAGACCAAGAACGCTTATCAAGAACTCAACTGAGAGGTGTTGGGGTCGTTTGCGGTTTTGAAGCAACAGTAGTAAAAGAAAAAATAGTATCGAGGTTAAGTAAAAATGGAACTCAAACGTTTATTAATATAACTCAAGGAGCAGGAGTTACTACAGACGGAGATTTAGTAAATTTACATACAACCTCTAAAAAGAGTACTGTATTAGGACTAAGTGATTTAAAAACTATAGCCTTTTCAGATAAAAAATATGCGTATTATAAAGCCTATGATAATTACAAAGTAAAGTATAATCACTTTATTAAAAAAGAAAATAATAGACCTGATAAACAAATTGAACTTTGGGAGTTAGCTACTGTAGAAGAAGCAGGAACAGATTACCAGACTCTAGATCAGTTTGATAGTTTGGATGATAAGTACGTAGTTTTTTATGTAGAGTCATATGAAAAAGAAGTAAAACCTTGTAGAGGAGTAGATTGTGATAATCATGGAGTACAGCAAATAGCCAATGTAAAGGTGTTGTTAACCAATAAAGAAGGTATAAAAAACATAGCTAATTTAGATGTAATATACCAAACTAAGGATGTTCGTGATTTATACGCTGATTTACCAGAGGTGAATACGAAGAGGATTGTTTTAGGAGAAGAAAGTAACTCAGTTGATGAAATAAGAAACTTGTATACAAGTGCAATTTTAGAAAATGAGGTGTTGGAGAATCTTGAAAAAGGATTTGATAGTATTACAACGCAATTTGGAACACCAAATAGTTTTAATAAAGAAGAGCAATCTAAATTATTGGAAGGATTAATAAGTGCTCCTTATGGGTTTCAATATGCATATGGCTTTATAAAAGAATTAGTGGCTACCTATAATGAAATAAAAGGATTACTTCCAAAATTAAATGCCATTTGTTTTCCAAATGTAGCTGCTTTTCCGAAGCATTTATTAGGAGGTAAATTAATTGAAGAAAAAGGAGAAAAGTTTAGACATCAATTTTATGGATCTCCTATTTTAGATGAAGCAAAAATCGAAGACCAAGTAAGATTGTTGATAGATCGTTTTAATTTACAAGTTAGAGCTTTCAAGAATTTTAATGAAATTGAGAAAGGAAGTGGAGATGTAAAAACGGGATTACGCATAACACCATCTCATCAAATTGCTCCTTTGGGTAAAAAAGCTATTCCGTTTTATTATAAATTAGATGCTACGTTTTTAAAAAAATGGAACTTTACTAAAACCAGAAATAGAATTTCCAATACCAATTTAAGTTACGGAGCTACAGCAACTATTTTTGCAAATGATAGATATGTTAAAGAGGCTATAGATTTTAATTTACAAAATAAATCTTTTTATAGAATAGAAGGGCACCAAGGGAAAAGTTATCGTAATGCATTAATTATTTTAAATAAGAAAAAGGAAGCACATCAATTGCCTTTTGATATTATGGCACTTTCTCTAACAGAATTAAAAAGTAATAAAGACTTATCTAAGGCGTATTATGGTGATTATTTAGAAAAACATTCTGGTTTACAGCATCAAGCAGGAGTAAAACCAGGGGGGACTTTTGTAATGGTATATGAATCCGAGGAGAGTAATACTGTTTTTGCAGATTTTTCATTGCCATATTTTTGTTGTGGAAAACTAGAGAAAATAGCTATGTCATTACCTATAGATACTATTTGCGAAAACGATGCGCCTTTCCCTATTATTATAGAGCCATTAAATGGTATTGTAAGAGCATTTGTAACCGTAGAAGAGAAAAAAGGGAAAGTTAAAAAAGAGCTTACAGGAGTAATTACCTCACAAGGAAACCAAAGTATCTTCAACCCAAGTATGGTATCAGGAAGTTATCATGGATTAACAATTACATTTACAGTAAATGATCAGCCTACCGATATAGAACTTACGGTTTACGCGCAAACTGAAGTAGCAGTTGCTATTGCAGATGTAGAATATGATGAGCTTAAACTATATGCAACAGTTCAGTTTAAAGTAACTGCTGTTAATGGAAGCGACCTGGAAGCTATAGCAACTTATAATTGGGATTTTGGAGACAATAGTCCAGTATCTACAGAAGTGCCAGATGCTAATGGAATAATATTACATACTTATGATTTAAGAGTTGCTAAAAAGGAGCAATTTACTCCGAAGTTAATTGTTACTAATGGAAATGGTTGTAGTACAGAAGTAACTATTCCGAAAGTTGTTATAGAGGATAGTATTCGTACATATCCTTGTGATATAGGAAAAGGATTTAAACATATTAGTAATGAAGTTTATTCATTCTTTATAGATTATAAGGATACAGTTGGAGTTGCTGGTATAACATTTAATTGCGATGTGAATACAGTACATGCTGTTAGTATTGAATGGAACGGAAATACAGTTGTAAAAGAAATAGGTACATCAACTGGAGGAGAAATGTTTTTTAATAAAAACATGACAACACCTAATGTAGCAAAAGTAACGATTACTCCGAAAGTTAGAGCAACAGCAGTATGTTACATGAATTTTATGTGTCCAACTAGCAAACAAAGTTATCCAGTGCAAATTGCAGAGGGAAAATGTGGAGAAGTTATTTTAGAATCAGCATGGAAAAATGTATTCATGAGCCATAATACAATACCTAAAAATGGCGATATCGTGTACCAAGATAATTTATTGTTAATTCCACACGAAAACAAAAGTAAAGAAGAAGTGTATAGAATGCGACCTTTTAATGGTGTAATATATAATCCAAGCTTCTACATTAGTACCGCTAATAGTAACAAAGGAGCAATTACTATCGTTGAAGACTGTTCAGTACCTAGAGCATTAAAAATTACAGATGTACAATCAAGTATTAAACCTTATTGTGGTTCAACAGGAGGAAAAAAACAATTTAAAATAACTGGAGGTACTGCAAAACAGGTAATAAAATACCAAATAGTATTGTCTGATGTAAATGCTACTAAAGATGGAGGAGTAGTAAGGATAAATAAAGATAATTTATTATTATTAAACGAACCGCTGGCTAATGGGGAAACCAATGTTACAAAAACGCCAAATATCACTTTAGATGATTTTGGTAATGCAACAGTTTCGTTGGATGTATGTGCTAATTTAAATAGGAGAAGAACTGCTATTAATAAAGTAAAGGCTGTGTTCACCTTATTTGAAAAAGATAATACAACATTGTCAGATCAAATAGTAGAAGTTGAAGCACAAAGTATAGGTGTTTTAACACATCCTGAGTTTTAAGTTAATTTTCTTAGAGTAAGCCAATAAAGTAGATATTAACATTATTTTTTTATTACTAAAATAACCTAGGAGTAATTAAACTCACGGTAGAAAAAAACTCTTTTAAAGTTATTTTTTAATCAAAACCACTTCTGATTTTTCAGGAGTGGTTTTTGTGTTTGAATAAGCGCTTGAATCCTACTGAAACTACTGATTTGTAGCGCTTAAATAATTTATTTTTTACACAGTTAGTCGCACCTTTGTAAACTAGTTTTTTCAGAAATAAGGGCTGTTTTTTTATGTCCAATTCACTTCAGAAAAACAATTTTAATCTCGTAAAAACAAGCGCCTATGTATGCCTTAAAACCTATAGAATCCAAGCCTGTACAACAGCAAAGGGTTCAACAGCCAAAACCGAAAGAAACACCAGAACCAGTAGTTGAAAAAGCAGCACCAGAAGTGGAGCAGGAGCTAGATACACAAACTACAGAAGCATTACCTGTTTCCAATGGTTTACTTGCAAATGGAGCTGCTAATACAGAAGCAGCTGCAGCAAAAACAAATTCTGGTTCAGGAGGAGCAGCGTTTAAGCAGCAATTAGCTAACGACCCGTTTAAGCAATTAATTGTAAACCATCCGTTTAAGCAATTGGTTAATAAAGCTAAGTTACCTGTAAAAACCTTGCCTGAAGAAATACAAGAAAAACAAGCAGTAGCAAAAGAAGCGGTTATTACGCCACGTAGTGCTCAGGAAGATCCTAATTTTGTAGCGCTTACCGCTCAAGTATCGGCAACTGCTCAAGGGCAACAACAACATGCAAGCGCAACAAGTGAAGCGACAGCAGCCCAGGCGGCAGCTCCAGTACCTACTAACGAACGCGAAAGTAGAGCACAAGCAAATCAAGTTGAGGTAATGGATGCTGCAAAAGCACCAGATTTAAGTGCAGCAGCTATAAAAGCACAATTAGCAGGGCGTATTGCAGAAATGGAAATGCCAAAGAATCCTGAGGAAGCAGAGGATTTTGAAGCTAATAGTAATATTACAGAAATTAACAAAGAAGCAGTAGGCGATGTTACAGCGGCCAAAAACAAATCAGCAGGACAAATAGAGCAAGCCAATACAGCAACTCCAGATGTTTCTAAAGTGGCTGTAAGCAAAGCAGGACCTATGCCAGTTGCTATGCCTGGGAAAACCCCTGGTATACCAAAAACAGCAGCTGCTATGCCTCCAAAAAGGAGTGGTGCCGCTGTAGAACAAGTGGTTGCTGCAGAGACCAATACCATAGATACTAAAATGGACGAAAGCGGTGTTAGCGATCAGTTTTTAGCCACTTCTAATGAGCCTACGTATGTAGCCGCGTTAGGGGAGAAAAATGCCGCTAAAGCAGGTAGTCAAGAGGCCACTCAGAATTTTAGAAATCAAGAAAATCAAGAGCAAAGTCAAGCGCAACAAAAAGCACAACAACAAGCTGAAGGTGGTATAGGAGCAATGAATCAAGCTAGAGGAGCTGCTATGAATGCTGTGGCTGGAAAACAGCAGGGCAGTGCAAGTAGTCATGCTACTACTCGTGAAACTATTGCCAATAAAATTGAAAGTAAGTTTACTGATGCGCAAACTAAAGTAAATAAAATATTGGATGCATTAGATGAAAGTGTGGCTAATAAATTTGAAGCAGCCGCTACTAGAGCAAAACAAAAATTTGAAGACTATGTTGAAGATGAAATGGATCGTTATAAAGATAAGCGTTACTCTGGTTTAAGTGGCGCTGCACTTTGGGTTAAAGATAAATTTATGGACTTGCCTGAGGTCGTAAATCAGTTTTTTGTCGATGGACGTACCGTATATCTAAAAGAAATGGATAGCGAACTGACTATCATAGCACAATTTGTAGCAGATGAGCTTAAAAGAGCAAAAGCTGAAATAGCAAAAGGTAAAGCAGCAGTTCAGGAGTATTTAAAAACACTTAATCCTGAAGAACGCAAATTAGCGAAGGAAGCTACAGCAGCGATACAAGAAAAGTTTGCAGGATTAGAAGAAGATGTTAATGCTAAAAAAGACGCTTTAGTAGATTCCTTAGCCAGCCAATATGCAGAAAGTTTAGCTACAGTAGATGAACGTATTGAGGAAATGAAAGCCGCAACCAAAGGATTGGTAAGCAGAGCCATGGATGCTGTAAACGGTATTATTGAATTTGTGATGCAAATGAAAGCATTGTTTGATACTTTATTGGCTAACATTGCGGAGGCTGGACAAGCCATCATGGACGATCCAATAGCATTCTTTAGCAATCTAGCTTCAGGAGTAGGGCAAGGGATCAATAACTTCATGAGCAATATTACCAAGCATTTACAAACCGGATTGTTAGGTTGGCTTACAGGAGCTATGGGCTCCATGAGTATTACCATGCCCGAAAACCTCTTTTCGTTTAAAGGAGCCTTCTCCCTGGCCTCTCAAGTACTTGGATTTGGTTGGGAGAGCATACGTGCTATCGGGTCTAGGATTATAGGAGAGCCGGTAATGGCAGCTTTAGAAACCGGTTTTGAAATGGTAAATATTTTAAAAACCGAAGGAATTAGCGGACTGTGGGAGCACATAAAAGAACAATTAGGAAATTTAAAAGAGCAGGTAATTGGTGGTATTCAGGAAATGTTAACCACTACGGTTATTAATGCGGGTTTAAAATGGTTGTTAAGCTTATTAAACCCTGCTGCTGCGCTAGTAAAAGCGGTGATGGCTATTATAGATGTTGTAAAGTTTTTTGTAGAACGTGCCGCACAAATTATAGACTTGGTACAAGCCTTTGTAGAATCTATAGGAGCTATTGCTAAAGGAAATGTTGGCGCAGTAGCCAAATCCATAGAAACGGCTTTATCTAGAGGTATTCCGTTACTTATTGGAGTATTCGCTTCCATATTAGGGTTAGGAGGTATTACCAAAAAAGTACAGAAAATAATTAAAAAGGTACGTAAGCCTATTGTTAAAGGAATCAAGAAACTATGGTATAAAATTAAAAAGAAAGCTGGTAAGTTCTTGAAGAAGTTTAAGAAAAAAGATAAAAAAGGGAAGAAAAAAGGAAAAGGAGAAAAAGAAGCAACTTTTAAAACATTGGCTTTTACAATGAATAAAAAGAAACACAAGTTAAAAGTTGTTAATGGAGATATAATTATGGCGAGTAAGGAAGACACCTTTAAAAATAAGATAAACAGGTCTATTAAATACACAAAAGACGCTACAGATGATCCAGATTTAAAAGAAAATAGAGAGGCTATATTAAGCGGATTAAAATTACTTAAGAAAGATCATAAAAAGGCAAGTGACGCAGTAGATAATGCAAGTGATAGCACTAGTGCTCATGCAAAAGCAAAAAAACAGTTAACTACTTTAGAAAAGAAGTTGGCAGATTTTGGAAATAAATATCATTTAATTGACTTAGCAGGAGAATATGAAACACAAAATGTAGGAGCTAATGGACTTAAAGTTGGTTTGCATAGACTAAGAGGTGAAAACAGACAATCACATCATGTCCCTGAAAATGAATTACACAATGCTTTAGCTAGTTTTTATGGAGAAGCAGGAGAGAGTTTGAATACAGAAGGGTTTGAAGATCTTTCGGGAAAACTTAAAGGTAGGTCAAAAGCTATTAAAGCTAAGTTTAATAAGGGTGGAGAGAAGTTGCCAGCTATTTTAATTCATAAAAAGACACATAAAGACGGTGGTAAAAAAGGAGTGCATAACGAAGGAGCACAAAAAGAAGCCCTCAAACAAATTGAAAAAACAAACGAATTAGAAGGAGGAATTAGAACAGTTGTTTATGATGTAAATAATGAGCGATTAAGAGCTTCAATGCGTAGTGAGCATTACCAAAGTTTTGTCCAAAAAATTTACGACGTAGTAAAAGGCGGAAAACCGTTTAACGAAGTAGTAAAAGAAAATAAAGGCGAAACAATTATAAAATCAGAAGGAGAAAATGCGCAAGCAACCAAGGAAATTGCCAAAGATTTATTTACTACATTTGCTAAAGGTGTGACAAAAAAAGCTCAAATTAAAACCCAGAAAATAGAAATTTTAGAGCTTATAAATGAAGTAGCAGATGAATCTTTCACCAACGCTTTAAGAAACTCATTAGATGTTTTAAAAACAGCTATGAAAAACCATAAAGAACTAGAAGGAGATGCTAAAACTAGAAATAAAGCATTGAAAAAAATAGAGAACTTATCAAAAGATGTTTGGACGAATCATGTTGTCAAAAAAATAAACGCATAATAAATAATGAAAGTAAATAAATTACACCAAGATTTTAAAGAGTTTTACAAAGGTTCAGATACTAAATATTCGTTATTTTTTGAATTTGAGCAATCAGATGAGGTTCAAAAAATAATGAGAATGTTCAAAAAAGGTTATTGGTCTGCAATGCCTTTTGGATTTAACAGAAAAGATGTTGTTTCTATTAAATTGAGTCCTAGCTATTCTATTGAAGACAGTCCACTTGTCAAATTCAGTAATATAACTAAAGTCTGTACTACTATCGCACCTAACTTAAAAAGGTTATTACCAATGTGTGCACTTGATTATATAGATGATGAAGAAATATTCATAGAATTACAAGATGATATTAACGAAATATTAAAGCAGGCTACTTCTTTTCAAAAACATGTAAATGGAGAACATGAATTAGAATTTTATAAAGACTATTTATTAAATAAAGAGAACCTATTGTTTTTCAAAAACACTCCTAAAGAGCGTGAAAAATTTTACATTGATTTTTGGAATCATTATAATAAATCACCAGAACAAGAAAAAACAGTAACGTTATTAAAAAAACTATTAGAAGACCAAAGTTATTTACCCGATTATGAAGAAATAGATTATGGTATTTGGAATACTTACATTTACAATTCGCTTGCTGGTCGTGCAAATTCTAAATTAAGAACGGAAACAAAAGATTTGTGGGAATATTACTGGAGAGGCGTGCAACAACCACATGGTTTTGATGCTATGGGAATGGTTGTAGATGGAGTTAAACCTAGCTTAAATAAGTCAAAAAGTAATATTTCGGGATTAAGTTCTTTTAATAGCTCTTGGGAAGAAGAATATGACTGTTTTCCTAAAGAGGTGCAAGAACACCCTATATTTCATGCTACAGAATCTATTAGAATAAAAGGAGATGCATACATAGGGGAAGAACACGTATTAGCAGCTGCTATTTTAGATGAAAAATATAATGATCCTATTGGAGCTTGGAATGCTTTAGTTTCCGCAGGATATTGGGCTGGCTTAAATGAAAGCCCAGCTGTAGAAGTTATTTGGGAAACGGCTATTTACTTAGCCGAAAAACACAACTGGACAGAAATACATGAAGTTTTAGTACAACAATACGAGTATTATAATTTTTATAAAGACAAAGTGTAATTAAAGGATTTATCTCTCACTACCGCTCGTCTGTGATGGGTGGTAAGAAAAATACTAAATATAATGCAGAAGCTACACCAATGTAAATTAGTGTAGCTTCTGTATTTTGATGGAATAAGGTATTAGTTTTAAATAAAATAGAGCAAGTATTCTAATTTTGTAATATTACAGAAATTAAAAAGTCATGCTTGATAAATAGAAGTTTATTTTCTATAAGTAGGTGAAAGTGGCTAGTAAATTTAAGAGAATGTTCTTTATTTTAGGTGAAGATATATTAAAGCTTATTAACGGCAAGTATTGTTTTGTTATAAAGCTCTTCTAGTTCAAATAATTTTGCTTCCATAGTGTTTATTTGCTCATAGATATTAATAGGATCTGGCATTTGTCTGGAAGCGTACATGCTAGCATACCATACTTCAATAATGTCTTCTGCATTTATGGAAAACATAGGGTAATTTCCGTCTTTATTATCAGATTTTAAAATAAGCTTACCGCTTTCTTTAATTCTGTTAAGAACTCTTTTTACTACAACACCATCATTTTTACTAACAACAACATAAATACGTCCGTCAAGAATATGGTCAAAATCATCAATGTATTTACCAAAGAGTAAATCTCCGTCATATATGGTAGTTGACATTGAGTTTCCTTTTACTTCAAAACATCTGTAAGTACCATTATTAAGCATAGGCATACTAAATGACGGGAGCTGTTCAATATACTCTGGATCGCCATAACCATTTAAATAGCCTGCTCGTGCTTGAGCACCAATAAATTGGATGTTCTCTTCTCCTTTTTCATTAACACTAATTACTTTTGGCAGCGACAGGCCAGCAGTAGCTCTTATATCATTAATAAAAACAGTATCACTGTCTCCAAATAAATAGTCTGAGTTAATATTACATTTTTTTATAATATTATTAAGTAAGTCAAAACCAGGTTTTGTTTTTTTTCTATTACCATCAGCTTGTAGTCGTCCGTTTGTAATACTATCTATAGTAGTACTTGTAACTCCAATTAATTTAGCAAAAGAATTGTTGTTTAATTCTAAACGATCAATAATATGTTTAATCCTATTATGTATTTCCATAAGATGTTGACTTAAGACTGCAAAATTATGTAAAATGTTTTGTTTTGTTGCAAAAAAAAGCAACAATATGTTGCAAAATAAACTATTTGCAGTTGGTCATTGCTTAATATCATATGTTTTTCTTTTTTTTTAGATAAAACCTCATTATTAGTTGATTAACTATTTTTTTACTGGGATTAACCTATGTGTAATTGTAACATATTACTGAAACTACTGCAATAACCTGTAAAATGTTATTGTTTATAAGAACATATGTTTGATATTTGTCGAAAACAATTCAACATATGATTTTGACTAACTTTTTTTCAAGGAAAATAAATACGATTATAAAGGAACTAAGTTTTGTTGGTGTCACCAATATTACAGTGTATACAGCCGAAGAAGTTGCTGTAGCTGTTAAGGAACCTCGTGTTTTGATTGAATGTAATTCAACTCCTACATCATTAAATAATTTATTCAAGGTGTATATCGTGTTTTTAAACACTACTGAAAATGCTTTAAATATTTCAAGTGAAATGTTTCAGGTAATGGATGTAATAGATAAGGTATTGATGTTTAGTAAAGAAAATAGTGGAATGTATAAAGTGAAACAACAAAAAATCATAGGTAATAATGTTGTATGGGAAATGAGTTACAATAAATCAGTTAATACTATAAAAAAGGATTCTTTTAAATATAGTAGTAGCCATACAGGTAATAGTAGCTTAAGGGTAAACTATTAGTAAGTAAAGAAGTAAAAGGAAATAATTTTTAAAAAAGGAAATAAAAATGAGAAGAAGCAAGAGTTTACTAGATAGAAGAAGAAATTTTGTGATGAATTATATCAATTCTAATCAAGCTAAACAAATGAAAGTTGTAGTGCTAGAACTTTCTGAAAAGCTTTTTATAACAGAAAGAACAATCTATAAAATAATAAATGAAGGACTTTCATTAAGTAATGAGAGCTAATTAACCTCATACATTGTCTTAAGGTGCTACTTTTTAAAACTTACTTTTATTTTCTTTCGGTAGCATCTTCTAGGCAATAGCTAATTAACAAAGTCTTTTGAAACAAATTAACACAATGGAAAAGAATAAAAAAAATAAAAAAGAAAGCATTAAAAATGAGCTATTAGACGAAGCATTAACAGCTGCTAGAGCTGCATTTAAAGAAGATATAAGTAAAAGTGAAGAGGAATTAATGAAGAACCCTTTTAGCACTATAATTAATGAAGACACTTTATTATCGGATTTATTTATGGATGACTTTATAATTGAATAAATAATAAAAAGACTAATTAAATGAAAGAATCATTAGAAATATTAAAGTCCTATTTTGAAACTGGAGATAAGCCAACAGAAGCACAATTTATATCTGTATTGGATAGTCTTTCGCATAAGGATGATGGGTATTTAATTAAAAGTATTGTAGTTAATGAACAGGAAAATATAGTTTTAACTTTTACAGATAATAGTGAATATGTAATACCAAAGCAAGTACAACCAGAGGTAATGCCAATAAGTTTTATTTCTGGATTGCAACAAGAGCTAGATCGTAAGATAGAAAAACAAATTCCAGGCGCAGATTTCTATAAAATTGGAACAAATAAAATAGCTTCAAACATTACGGAAAACATATACACTAAAGGAAATGTAAATATTGGAGAGAATATTGAAACAAGACAAGGTGCTAGACTAGATGTTAACGGAGATGTTGTTATCGGTAATAGAACGCCAGATGGAGAAGCAGAAACCTTGACTATCCAAAACGATAACCAAACATTCAGCTTAGGAGTATTTAATGGGAGTGAGGCACAGTATAGTGATTTTTTCATTGGAAAAAATACTGACGGGAGTAATGCAGCTATAAAAATTGTAGGAAAAGGAAATATTATTGGTTTAAATAAAACAGAACCAGATAATGATGTAAGTGTACATATTAGTAAAGAAGGAACTGATAATATATCTTACACGGATCCTTTACGTATTGATGGAATCAATAACGATAACAGTTTAACTGAATTATTAGTTCAGGAAGCTAACGGTACAGTAAAGTTTAGAAATCTTAGTTCTTTACCTTTAATTAATGAGATTACAGAATTAGCTCAAGATGTTATTGCAAATACAGGAGCAACAAATAAAATAGCAAGTGTAAAAGCTATTGAAGATTTTATAGCAATAAAATTATCGGCATTAATAGATAATTCTCCAGCAACTTTAGATACATTAAATGAACTATCTAATGCATTAGGTGATGATGCAAATTTTGCAGCCAATATTACCACATCATTAGCAGCAAAATTAGCAGCAGGAGCTTATTCGGGAACAGCATCAGATATTGATACTGCTAAACGGGATAAAACAGCACAAGCAAAATCAATTACGGATAATACTGGTAATTTAGAATTGAAAGGAGATGTAATTGCTCCTGTAGCGGATGCATTTTATGGCACAAATGAAACTGGAAATAAAACATTTGTCAGAGCCTTAGACGTATTAAATTTTTTAACTTTTAAAACGGAAAAATACGCAACTTCAGAAAGTAATTTCAGAACCAGATTATCAATTCCTACAACTTATTTAGATCAAGACCTTACTTTTACTAGGGATGGAAAATATGTGTTTATATGTAATATTACAGCTTCTTCTTATAAAACAAATTCAGATTTTATAGCTGGGATTTATTTAAATAATAGTAATGAATTAGATTTCTTACAAGAAGAGTTTAAAGATTCAGGGGTAGACCAAAGATACAAAAGAACTTTATTCGCTACAGCTGACTTGACAGCAGGTAAGCATAATTTTAAACTTAAATTTAATAACTCATCATTTAGTTATGCAGAACTACACAAAGCAGAGGTGTTGATTTTTAAAATTGATGATTAATAATAATTAAAGGAAATAAATGGAACAATTAATATACAATAAAGGAGAAATCAATCAGCAAGAGCTAATAACATTATTGATTGAAAATAATATTGAAATAACAAGTCTGAAAATTGAAGGAGATAATTTAATCATACAACCTAACGAAAATACCGTTATAGCTAATATAGAAGGAGTCATTAATGGGTATGTGAAAAATTCTAGGAAACACCTATTGCGCTCACTTTGTGTAAATAGTGTAATTAATAAAGATTTAACAGCAATAAACTACAAAACGGAACTAAAAACAAACGTCCGTTTAGATGCTGAAGTAAGCTTAACAAATGATGGATTAATTAATGAAACTATTTATTATTATGAAAAAGAAGGGCAAAGAAAACCTGTTATTAAAATAACAGAAACCTATGAGTATCATAGTTCAGATATGGCATTTAACCCAGCTGAAAGAGGAATGCATTCTCAAAAGAAAAAATGGCAATATTATTTTGAAGATGGAACCTTAGATATCTCAGAAAAAAACACAAAAACGAAGTTTAAAGAATACAAAACAAATAGGCAAATTTTAGAAGTAGGAGATAATCGAAGAAGTAATATTGTAGCCAGAGCTTCTACAACTATAGGGAGTATCTTAGTTGGTTTAGGCATTTTTAGAGATGACGATGTTAGTACTGGGAAAAGAAAAGCATATGATACATTACGTAGTCTGTCAAGGCAATATTCAACTGATTTCACCGAATATAAAACATATGGAACAACTAATTTATATAATTCAATAACAAATGACACTAAATTTGCTTGGTTAAATGTAAATGTACCAACAGAATCACAATTAATAGCTTCTGGAAAAACTACTGTTGAGGCTGCAACTTATCAAAGTTTTGTTGATGCCTTAGGTCTTAATGACATGCAAAATAAGTCCGTCAGAGCATATTTTATTGAAAAATTAAAAGGAAACCTAAGATAACTAGGTGATTAGTATAAAACTACACTCGATAAAAATTTAGTTGAATTAGCCATTTCTATGTATATACAATACATCGAGTGTAGTTGCTTCTATTTTTTAAAATTAAAAACATATAATATAATGAAAACTGTAAAACTTATTTTCACGGTCATAGCATTGCTATGGCTTTTAGTAACCACATTGGTTATGTTACCAATTGCAATAGTATTGTTGTTAACACTATTGATATCAAAAAAACATTATGTGGAATGGATCCTATTTTTATTTGCTTCCATAGCAGCTATAGGTGTTTACCCTACTAGTTTCTGTTATCGAATTATAAAATGGAAAGGATTTATTAAATACTTGAGAAAACTGAGTTTAAGTTTGGATATAAGCGGAAATATAATTGCAGGAGAATTATTAAATGACAATTTTATTACTGAAAAATCTAAACATAAATTTGGGGTAGTTCAGGAAACAATTAGTGATAACTTAGGAGAGAATGAAAGAGATGAAACCCTTTCCGTTTTTGGTAAAAGATTTACAAATTTATTAGGAGTAATAGACTTTAATCATGCTCAAAAATCTATTGTTGACGATTAAAATTGAACGCTTCATGAAAAATATAATAGTAGAATATTCAAACGAATTTAAATTATTGTTTTATGGCGTTTTTATGTACTTAGAAATGGAGATAGAAATTGTAAAGGTGTTGTTTTTCTTAATGGTAATAGATACTTTTTTAGGGGTAACCAAAACAATAATTCTAAGTAATACATTTAGCTTTAAAAAGCTAGCATTAGGATTTGTATCTAAGTTAGCATTATTAATAGTTCCTATGGCATTAGCGCTAATGAGTAAAGGACTAAATTATAATTTTAAATGGTTTGTTACTATAGTAATGGATTTACTTATAGTAAGTGATGGGATATCAATCATTAGTAATGTAATAGCAATTAAAACAAAGAAGGAAGTAGAAAATTTTGATGCCATGACACGCATGCTTAAAGCTATTAGAAACGGTTTAATACAATTGTTTAAACGGTTTTTGAGCACAATAGATCAAAAAACAGAGTAAAGCCCCAGATACAAATTATAAAATTTATAAATCCAGCAAGTATAAACTTGTCAGACAATTAAACACGCTTTAAATGAAAAAACATTTAGAAATAGCTTTTAGTCAATACGGTATTAAAGAAATAAAAGGAGAAAAAGATAATCCAGAAATATTAAAGTATTTCAATGAAATAGGGTACAATGGTAGTGTTCTTAAAGATGAAACAGCATGGTGTTCTGCTTTTGTAAATTGGGTTTTAAAAATTAGCGATGCTCCATATTCAGGAAAGTTAAACGCTAGAAGTTGGTTAAAAATAGGAATGGAGACTGATTGTCCAGAAAAGGGTGATGTAGTAGTTTTTTGGAGAGGGAGTAAAAATAGTTGGAAAGGTCATGTAGGATTTTTTATAAACGCTATTGGCGATGAGGTTTTTGTGCTTGGAGGTAATCAAAACAATCAAGTGAAAATTTCAAGTTATCCAAAAGAACGTTTGTTAGGGTATAGAGTTATTATATAACGAATAGATGTAATTATGAAAATTAGAGATATAAAGGTAGAACATATCATTATTTTAATATTATTACTATTATTATTTGTTGCCAAGTTAAAGAAAGCTTCAATTAAAACAACAGTAACAAGAATAGAGAAGGATACTGTGATGATTCATAAAATGGATAGTATTCATAAATTGTTTAAGGATTATAAAAATGTAAAACCTAAAGTGGTATATGTTAAATCTAGTGAAGATGTTTTAAAAAGAATATCTAAATATGAAGCTCGCTTAGAAAAGCTCAATGTTGGAGAGGAAGTACTACAGCTAAATGAGTATAAAGATACTTTACAGAGTAAGGACATTATTATTTATAGTACTGTGCTGACTGATGGGAAAGTATTTGAAAATAAATTAAAATATGATTTTAATTATCCTGTAGTTACTGAAACAACAATAGAAAAAATAAAGGTACCCCAAAACGGAATGTTTATATATTCAGGAGTGGGAGGTAATAGTACCGAGTTAAGCGCAATAAATGTTGGGTTGCAATATGTACATAATAACAAGTGGTTTGTAGGTTACGGGATTAATTTAAAAAACTCTCCCTCACCTACGCATCAAGTACAATTTGGAGTAAAATTGTTTTAATAGTCACTTAACCATAAGATGTTTTATTAATAGTTACCTCAATAACACAAAAGTTCTAATTTTTTTGGGTAACAAAACGGTGTGATCGAGAACATTATAGGGAAAGATATAATCATAATAGTATTTAGAAGTTGCCCACGCTTCTAAATACCGAAATACCAAAACTAAACCTATGAAGAATAAACTAGCTCATAAAGAGACTTATGCGTCAACTCGAATTTTAAATTTAAAAAGAATAAATAATACAATTGACTTAACGGAATCCTATTTAATAATAGATGGAAAAGTCTCGAAGGAATTATTTGAATCCGAAATATATAGCGTGACTTTTGCTGTTCAAAAGAAACAAAAGGTAAAAAGTGTTAATTTATATTTATCAAGTAATGAAATTATTGGTGATGAAGATATTGAAGGTTTAAAAGAACAATTGGGGATAGAAATATTAGGGGATGGGTCTTTTTTTGAAATAGTAGATTATAATACGGATTTTACAATAAATTTTGATCAAGAAAATACAGTGTTGATAACAACAGAAGAAGTGAAAAAGGGGAGTATAGTATTCAATAAAAAAAGTGTAGAACAGCAATTATATAGCATGTAAATTTTGAAATTTGGGATAATTCTATAAACTTCTTTCATATAAAAAAAGCTCCAATTATTTGGAGCTTTTTTTGTGCTTTATTTTGAGTAATCTAGATGATTTTTGATATTAATTTGATAACATATCTCGAACTATAGATTTATAAGTAAAACTAATTTTTGTATAATTAAATAGTTAAAAAAAAATGATTCCTGGGTAACATTTCTTTTTAAAAGGTAACATTATATTGTATGGATAGTGTTTGTTTTTAACTATTTAACTAAACAAAATACTTTTTTAATGTGTTTTTGTTAGGATTAATTTAAATATAGTAATGTATGTTTACTCTAAGCAGAAAAATAGTATTCACAATTAATTTTTTATTAATATCCTCAATATTATTTGCTCACGGAGATTTGTCAATCAGAATTAATAAGAAAACAGAAGAAATAGCAAAGGATGTTCGTAATTCAGAATTGTATTATGAACGTGGGGTGTTATATCAGCAACATCTTCAATATAAAAAAGCAATTAAAGATTATAAACTTGCAAAGACTTTAGGGAATGATGATAGCCATTTAAATTTTAAATTATCAGAAGCTTATTACGAAAGGAAAAAATATAAAAAAGCTTTAAGATCTATAAAGACATGTTTCGGGTCAGAAAATCAAAATGTAAATGTATATAAACTTAAAGCTAGGATATTATTTAAGTTAAGACGTTATGAGGAAACAATGGAGGCTTATAAATATGTGGTTGATAATACAATTGATATTAGGCCTGAAGCGATAATTGAATACAGTGCTATTATTTTGAGTATTGATAACTCTAACTATAAAGGAGCGCTAGAAGCTATAGAGTTTGGTTTAGAGAAAGTAGGAAAAAGCACGGTTGTTTTTCAGTTAAAAAAAATTGAATATTTAAAAAAAATGAGCAAGGTAGATGCTGTTTTAGTTCAATACAATCAGCTTATAAAAAAGAGTATGCGCAAGGAATTTTGGTATTATGAAAAAGCTAAATATCAAAATAATGTAGATAGAGTTTCTGCAGCTAATATTTCTTTACAGCAAGCAAAATTAGCAATAGAGGTATTGCAATTAAAATTTAAAAACACGATAGCAATTAAAAATTTGCAAATTCAAATTAATGAACTTGAAAAATTGATACGTTATGATTAGTAAAATTGTCTTGTATTTTTTATTGTTTTTTACAACAGTTGTTTTTTCACAGACAACTTTTTTTTCAAGCGGAGCAACCTGGAAATATTTGGATGATGGTTCTGATCAAGGAATTACTTGGCATGGAGTTGGGTTTGATGATTCTTCTTGGTTATCGGGCGCATCCGATTTAGGTTATGGTGATAGTCACGTGACAACGGTAGGATATGGAGCAGATTCCAATGATAAATATCCAACCGCTTATTTTAGAAAAACATTTAATGTGGTTGATCATACCTTGTTTAATGATTTAGTATTAGAAGCTATTCGTGATGATGGAATGACAGTATATTTAAATGGAGTAGAGGTTTGGAAGGATAATATGCCAACTATATTTGATTATTCAACATATGCTACTGCAACAGTTGGAGGAAGTGAAGAAACTACTTGGATTTCAAAAACTATTGGGAGTAACTTAATTACTGGAAATAATACAATTGCTATAGAAATACACCAAAGGAGCGGTTCAAGTTCGGATATTAGCTTCGATTTTAAAGTAACTGGATATGCAGCAATTCCGGCTGTGATTACTCGTGGTCCATATTTACAAACTGGAACACCTACTAGTGTGATAGTAAAGTGGAGGACAAACACTTCAACCGAATCAATTATTAATTATGGGACCTCTTTAGAAATGTTAACTAATACAGTTACAGATAATACCTTAAAAATTGATCATGAGATGCAATTAACCAACTTGTTGCCAAGCACTAAATATTATTATGAAATTGCTGATGTTAATGGGGTTTATGTTTCTGGAAACCTAAATATGTTTGTTAAAACGGCCCCTAATACTGGGGATAAACAGTTTTTTAGAGCCTGGGTTTTAGGAGATGCTGGTACTGCAAATCAAGACCAAAGGAATGTAAGAGATCAATATTATAATTATGTAAATACTGCATCAACCAATCCTAATCAAACAGATATGATATTGTTTTTAGGGGACAATGCATATAGTGATGGTACAGATACAGAATATCAAGCGGCAGTATTTGATGTTTATCCAGAGATGCTTAAAAAATCTGTAGCATGGTCTACTTTAGGAAATCACGATGGCCATTCAGCTACATCCAGCTCTAATCCAGGAATGTCAACAGGGCCATATTATGATATATTTACTTTCCCAACGGCTGGAGAAGCAGGTGGTGTATCATCAGGAACCGAAGCATATTATTCCTATGATTATGCAAATATCCATTTTATAGTATTGGAATCACATCAGCTTTATAATGACGCAGCACAAATAGCCTGGTGTACATCAGACATACAGGCAACTACACAAGATTGGATAATAGCAATATTTCATCATCCGCCATATACTAAAGGATCACATAATTCAGATTCGGAAACACAGTTAGTAGCTATGAGAAATACCTTTTTACCAATATTGGAAGATAATGGGGTAGATTTAGTGTTAAGTGGCCATTCTCATTCCTATGAACGATCATGTTTTTTAAATGGTCATTATGATGTTTCTAGTACGTTTAATTCTGGTATGCATACAGTAGGTATAAATGGAAGTGGATCAGGAGGATCAGGTATAGAGTATCAGAAATCTGAAAGCGATATAGAAGGAGCGGTATATATAACTGCAGGATCATCTGGAAAAATTTCTGGTGGGGCATTAAATCATAATGCAATGTATGCTTCAATAAATGAATTGGGGTCCTGTATCTTGGAAATTGAAAATGATGGTGTTTTAGCTCAGAATCTAACAGTTAAGTTTTTAAATGATAGCGGGAACATAACTGATGAATTCACGATAAATAAAACAGGTTGTACATTATCTGTAAAAGAAGAAGGAATAGCGAGTGAATCAATAATTATTTATCCAGTGCCAGCTAACACAAAAATAAAAATAGCCTTACATGATAAAGAGAAACTTGAAAATGTGAGAATTTATAATGTTATAGGAACTTTAATTTTTGAGGGTAGTAAAGAAATGATTGATGTAGTAAATTTTCAAAGTGGAAGGTATTTAGTTAGTATAAAAACAAACATGAATGAATACTATAAATCTATTCTTATTAAATAAATATGTTTTTTAACAAAGTGTGTGGACGAGTGGTTGTTGGTGGTTATTTGTGATTCATAATGATTATATGCTAATAAAAAGCACTTTATCATGACAATATGTGTGTTATCGTGTTTATTTTGTGAGTATTTGTTAATTGTGTACATTTGAAAATTAGAAGCCAAAACGATGTGTTAAAAATTAAAATGGGGACCAAGATGAGTTGAATTTAAAAAAACGAGTACAATGGAAAATAAAATTACTTTCTCAAAAAAACTGTTAATTATTGCAGTGTTAATCCTATTAAGTTCTTATTCATATAGTCAAGCTCTTCCGGCTGGTAGTAGTTGGAGTTATTTAGATGATGGGTCAAATCAAGGTGTGACTTGGTTTTCGACTGGATTTGATTATTCTTCATGGGCAACAAGTAATGCAGAACTTGGGTATGGAGATGGTGATGAAACAACAGTAGTTAGTTATGGGCCAAGCTCAGCAAATAAATATCCAACAACATATTTTAGAACATCGTTTAATGCTACAGCTGCTAATGTTGCAAACACTGCTTTAGTGTTAAATGCGGTACGAGACGATGGAATGGTAGTCTATATAAATGGAGTTCAAGTTTGGAGTAATAATATGGCTGTAACTTTTAATTATTTATCATATGCTACTGCTACTGTAGGAGGGGCTGCAGAGGACGCATGGATATCTACTTCTCTTGCAAATATACTTGTTTTAGGGAATAATGAAATCGGAGTAGAAATTCATCAAAGAAGTGCTTCAAGTAGTGATATTAGTTTTAATTTTATGATAGACACGGATAATTCATTATTTATCCCGCCAACGGCACCAGATAATGATGCTGATGGTGTAGCGGATTATATTGATTCTGATGATGATAATGATGGAGTTACAGATATATTAGAAGGTTGTTATACTGCAAATTTAGAAGGATTGAATTCAACAGGACTCCCTTCAAATGAAGAGTCAATTTTAACCAGTTTTCCAATTTTAAATCATCCAATGGACGATGGTAATCAAATAGATTTTTCAGTTAGTAGTCAAACCGATTTTAATGATATTACTAGCTATCATGCAGGTGAACATGGATGGGCAATGAGGGTTAAAGGTCCTGGGACATTAGGAACACTTACATTTGATTTTATGAACGATGTAGAAAACTTGTTCTTTAAATTAGTTGATTTTGATGAAAACGAAACATGGACAATAAATGTTTATGATAACACAAATACTTTAATTGATTTAGCAACAAGTAATAATGTATATCATTTGGGTACTTATATTACGCAAACGGGAAATACATTTAATGATAAATTTCTAGGAGCTGGAGCAAATAATAATGGTGACGCGGTATCAAGTGATGCTTTTGGAACAGTATATTTTTATTTTCCTGGAGTTCAAATTAGTAAAATAGATTTCTTAGTAAATCAACCTGATGGATCAACAATTCGTATTGCTGCAATGCATTTCTGTGGATTGGATACAGAAGGAGATGGTATACATGATTTTAATGATGCCGATAGTGATAATGATGGAATTCCTGATTTAGTAGAAGCTGGTGGTGTTGATATTGATGGAAATGGGATAGTTGATGTTTTGTTAGATACAGATGGAGATGGATTGGTTGATTTATATGATACTACTCCTTTTACTTATTTTAGTGAAGAAATAACGACTTTACCAAATTACGATTTTGATGGAGATGCAATAGTAAATAGAGTTGATTTAGACTCTGATAATGACGGAATTATCGATTTAAGAGAAGCTGGAGGTCAGGACGTGGATGGAAATGGTATGATTGATGGATTTACAGATGCAGATAATGACGGATATCACGATGCTTATGATGGAGCTGGAAGTATGTTAATAACTGGAGCAGACACTACTGGTGATGGTTTTCCAAATAGTTACCCGAATAAAAATTCTGACACAACCGGTTTTCCAAATTTCATGGACATAGATTCTGATGATGATGGTGTTACCGATAATTCAGAAGCTCAGAGTACAGGGGTATATGTTGCCTTGGCTAATTCAGATTCAGATACAGGAGGGATTTTAGATGGAATAGACGATAATTATGACTCAGATAGTGTGAGTTTTGGTGGGTCAGGAGTAATTCCTGTAGATTCAGAAGGAGACGGAACACCAGATTATTTAGATCTAGATTCCGATGGTTCAGAAGAAATAGATGCTATAGAAGGACATGATACTAACGGAGATGGTGTTGTGAACGGTGCGGATTCACCAAATGCAAATACCGGACTTTTTATTGGGACAGATAGTGATAAAGATGGATTAGATGATGGATTTGATAATGATGTTGCTACAGTAGATCCAACAAACTTAAACTTGAATCCAAGTTCTCACCCTAGTTTTGATGGAGGTCCAGATACAGATTGGAGAGCACCTGCGGCAGCTATCGATTTTGATGGATTAGATGACCATGTTGACTTTGGGGATAATCACGATTTTACAGGAGCTTTTTCTTTAGAAGCGTGGGTTTTACAAGAGGCAACAGTTGCAACAGGAACTATTGTATCTAAAGGAGATGTGAAAGCTGGAGCAGGAAACCAAAGAGGATATCATTTAAAACTGAATAGTAGTTTTCCGAACTTAGTTTGGTATGATAATACTGGAGCGGTACAAATCAATTTAGTATCTCCTTATGCAATAACAAATAACAGATGGTATCACATAGCATCAACTTATGATGGTGCTATGGCAAGATTATATATAGATGGAGTAGAAGTAGCTAATGGCGCGCCAACAGCAGCTCCAGTAAATGGAACAGAAAAATGTATGTTAGGAGCAAGTTTCGATAGCGATACACCTACGACTCCTAAACATTATTTTGATGGTTTTATTGATGAGGTTCGTGTTTGGAATGTTGGCTTAACGGCTACTCAGTTGCACCAAATGATGAATCAAGAAATTGAACAAAATGGAACAAATGTTAGAGGTAAAGTAGTGCCATTAGATATATCTGGGGGGCTTACTTGGGCAAATTTAGAAGGGTATTACCCAATGGTGAATGACAGAATTCAAGATCAATCAAGTAATACTAAACATGGAGCACCAAAAAATATAACCACAGTTGAGTTGCAAACAGCTCCTCTACCATATCTTTCAGTAAGAAATGGTGAGTGGGGAGATGTTACAGTAACAACACCATGGTTATATAGCAATTCTGTTTGGGATGCACCAAACTCTATAGGGGTAGATGGTGTTACTCCAATTGATTGGAATATTGTGCAAACATCTCATGATATTACATCCGGAAATAAAAATATAACAGTATTGGGATTAATTTCTGACACTACAAATACAAAATTAACAATTGCTGATCCTGTAGACGCACTGGATGAATTAAATTCTGGACAAAGTTTGAGAGTAACTCATTATGTTGAGTTAGATGGATTAATTGATTTAGTTGGAGAGTCTCAATTTATTCAAGATGAAGGAAGTGTCTTTGATAATGATAGTGGTGGATTTGTAGAAAGAGATCAACAAGGAACAGGAATTAGTTTTAATTATAACTACTGGTCATCTTCTGTAGGAGCAATTGGCTCTGGATTGGGAACTAAAGGAACAGGGGTTCCTAGTGTAAATGATAGTTACACTATTGCAGGAGCGTTGTCTGATGGGACAACTTCAGGAACTCCACAAACTATTAACTTTCAATCTGTACATACAGCGGCAGATGGAGCATTAACAACTCCAATAACACTAAGTACCTACTGGTTGTTCAAGTTTAATGGTTTACATAATGATTATAATTCATGGGTTTCAATTGGAGAGAATACAAATCTATTACCAGGAGAAGCATATACTATGAAAGGAACTTCAAGTTTAGCAGCTATAACAGATAATCAAAACTATGTATTTAAAGGAAGGCCGTATAATGGAGATATAGCTTTACCTATTGCTTTAGGAAATGATAGGTTAATTGGGAATCCATATTTATCGGCTTTAGATGCAAATCAATTTATTTTAGATAATATTAAGGATAATGGGGGAAATGCGTCAGATAATGTATTTAATGGAGCACTGTATTTCTGGGATCACTTTGCTGGGGCTTCACATTATTTAGCTGAATATGTTGGAGGGTATGCTTCATATACTTTAATGGGAGGAGTGAAAGCTATTTCGAATGATACGAGAATTAATGATAATGGAGCTTTAGGAGTAAAAATACCTTTAAGGTATATTGCTTTAAATCAAGGATTCTTTGTTTTTGCATTTTTAGATGCAAGTTTGGTTAATACTACAGCTACTGTTGCAGGTGGAAATATTACATTTAAAAATAGCCAACGTATTTTTAAGACAGAAATTTCTGATCCTTCAGTTAGTTTTAAGAATACTGAAGCTGTTTATAATACAAGTGTAGATACAAGGCAGAAGTTTAGATTGATGATTCAAACACCTTCTGGATATTATCGCCAATTACTTGCAGGAGTTGATGAGGTAGCTACAAATAGTTTTGAACTTGGTTTTGATGCTCCTTTAGTAGAAAAAAATACTGAAGATGGATTCTGGATATTTAATAAAGGTAAGTTTGTAATACAAGCTGTAAATAACTTTGATATTGATCAAGTTTTGCCTTTAGGAGTTAAGGTGGCTGAAGGCGGGATAATGAAGTTTAGTTTGGATGGATTTGAAAATATTGATGCTTCGCAGTTTATTTATTTGCATGATAAAGAAACTGATGTATATCGCGATTTAAAAGTAAGTGATTATGAAATAAACTTGTCAGGTGGAGAATATTTAAATCGTTTTGAGATTGTGTTTAATAAATCAGTTTTTGAGATAATAGATAATCAGTTAGAAGAAAATATGGATGTTTTTTATTCTAACTCAGAGAATAGTATAGTAATTGATAATCCAATGGGAGAGAAAATTAAATCAGTTAGAATGTTTAATGTTTTAGGACAAATAGTTTATGAATTTAATACACTTTTTAGTAGTAAGAATTATAAACTTGAAACTAATGGGTTAAGTACCGGAGGATATATTGTCAATATTAAAACTTCAACAGGAGAGTTCACTACTAAAGTACTAGTGAGATAATGAAGGGAGTTAAAGTATTGAGGGGGGTTACCAAAAGATCCTCAGTACCATATTTGGAGATATTTCAGTACCTCTAATATCACGAATGTTTAATTCATTAGAAGTATTGTTTGAAAAACGAATGTCTCTATTGATAATGTTATTTCTGTTGTATAAATTCAAAACTGAAAAGCCTAGCTTGTATTTTATTTTTTTATTTTTATGTGGCCTAAAGTTATAAACTGCAGAAAAATCTAATCGATGATATACATGTAGGTTTTCGGTATTTAAATTATCGTATGAATGTGATAGTGTCCCATCAGTATTAGTAGAAGTATTAATTTTTGTATATGGTTTTCCGTTATGCCACAACCAACCTAATGATAAATCTACTTTTTTCCATTTATAAAAATGTGACCATTTTATGGTATGGTCAATGTTTACATTACTGGGGAATGGATTACCATTATTTAATTCTTTAAAACGATATTTTGCACTATTAAATGAATATGATAACCAAGTATTATAATTTTTTAATTGTTTCTTAATAAAAAGATCAACTCCTTGTATACTTGAACTTCCAATATGATATGTATATATAGCTTGATTGTTAAAATCAAAATCTAAAGTGTTAATGTTGTTTGTTTTCTTGAAATAAGCTTCAAAATCAACGATCCATTTATTTTCTGAATAATTAGCTCCAATTGTATATTGGTAGCTTGTTAAAACGGGTAAGCTAGTTTTATTGGAAAGTGCCCAGACCTGATTTTCAAGAGACAAATTACTAATAACAGATTCCTGAACTTGATTTACGTATTGACTTTTATATTCTATTGAAGCATTAATACTAAATTCAGGAACTACAAATTTCTGAACTACCGCTCTAGGTTCAACATAGAATTGCTGAGAGCTACTATATTTGTTTCCTCTTAGTCCAATAGAATACAAATAATCCATAGGTTTATTTACTTGATATTCACTGTAAATACTATTGGAGTTTGTGTTGTCATTTGCTGCGTCAAGCTCCATAGATTGGGTTGGAGTAGTGTCATTAAATGAATATTTGAAGTTTTTATTTGAAAACTGATATCCAAAATTTAATTGTTTATATTCAGCTACATCATACTTAAAATTTAAATTTACTCCAAAATCTTTTATTTGATTAGTTTTAGTATTGGAAGAAATACCTGAGTTAGATTCATTTCTAAACTTATAATTTAAAGAGTATTCGGAGTAATAACTATCTACTTGATGACTGAGTTCTTTTGACCATTCTTTTTCCCACTCTAAATTAGATCCTTCATTTTGGGTTTTTAAAATATCAGTGTATAAGTTGTTTGCATTTGAGCTAAATGCAGAAAAATTTAAAAAATCTTTATTGTATATATGATTAAATTTAATAAGATCTTTATCAGTTGCTTTATAGGCAGCGTTAACTGTATAATCGTAAAACCAAAAAATATTTTTCGATTCACTAAACTCTAAGGAATTGTCGAATATTTTTGTGTTTTGAAAAATTTTCGATGCATAATTTTTAAAAGCAAATGTTTTATATATATCAGCATAGGATCTCCTCCCAGAAACTAAAACGGATAGTTTGTCTTTAATTAAAGGGGTGTCAAGGAATACATCTCCATGCAGTAAATTAAAACCAGCTCCGCCAGATATTTTATTTGTAGGCTTATAATTAGTAGTAATATCAATGACACTTGAAATACGTTCGCCGTATTTTGCACTAGTACCTTTGTTAATAAAGTTCACTTTGTCAGTAACATATGGATTAAAAGCTGATATTGCTCCGAATAGATGAGAGTTATTATAAGTTTTAATGTTATTCCATAAAACTAAATTTTGATCAGAATTTCCTCCTCTAACATGGATGCTATTTACGGTTTCGTTTAAATTACTAACTCCAGGAATTAGATGAATGCTTTCCAGGACATCTGGTTCTATTAAGCCAGGGAGTAAGTTTAGTTTTTTAGTATGAATTGTGGTTTGCTTTACATTTTTAGTAACACCACTAGTTAAATATTCGTCAATAACAATCTGATCTAGAAGCTCTTCTTTTTCGGTTAAACTAATAGTAATACAATTCGGGTAAGTGCAATCAATAGCTTTGATAATACTATTTTTTATGCCAAATGAACTGATCTCAATCGTAGAATTGTATGGTATATTATTTATTTTAAAAGAACCATTTTCGTCACTAGAGTAATACTTATTGTTTATTTGTATAACTGCATTTGCTACTATTTCATTTTTACTTAATAATTGGCCGCAAACTGCAATTAAATCATTTTTATTAAAAGATGAAATAACAATATTGGTTTTGTTAATAAGCTCAAATTTTAAGTTTGTTTGAGAAGATAACGTTAGTAATAATGATTTTAAGTCAACTATGTCATCAAGAATAACGGATACTGTTTTTGCTTCAACTAAGGTGTCAGTATAAGAAAAGTTAACATTGTAATATTGTTCTATTTCTGGTAAAACTGCACGCAAGGAATCTTGCTCAAATGCGATTTGTTTTTGAGCAAAAATAAAGGGAGAGAAAAGTAAAGCGAAAAACCATAAAAGGAATTGCTTCATAGCTGTTATTTAGTCTTCTAAAATAATATTATTCTCTTGAGTAGAATACTTCAAATTTACTGACTTTAAAACAGTTTTTAATGCAATTTCTTTATTATTATTAGGAAACGATCCAGTGAACAATATCGAGTCATCAAAACTATCGTATTCAAACTGTAGTTCATATTGCTTCTCTAAAGCTTTAAATACGTATTTTATTGGTGTGCTTTTAAATACAGATTGGTTGTCAATCCATTCGGGATGAACGTTATTAAAGTTTAGAGCAATAGGAGTATTCCCTTTTATGTTTTGATAACCTAATGAAGGAGTAAGTATGTGATTACTATCATTTGAACTATCAAAAACATTAACCTTTCCTTCATAACATGATACTTTAAAGAAATCGGTACTTGCATTTACATTAAATTCAGTTCCTAAAACATTTACATTACCCTGAAGGGTTTTTACGGTAAAAGTGTTTCCTTTTTCAACATCAAAAAAGGCCTCTCCGTTAAGTTCTAATGTTCTATTTGTATCCCAGTTTTTTTTGTTAAATGTAATAGTAGATTTTGAGTTTAATAACACTTTAGATCCATCAGGTAATTCAAAAGCTAATTGTTTTCCATAATCACTTGAAAATTCAGTTGTATTGAAAAAATTAATGTAAGCGAAAAATCCGATAAGTAATATTACTGAAGCTGCAACTCCCCATTGCCATCTGTTCTTAGACGGGGTGTTTGGGTGACTAATAATTGTTGTATTTCTTTTTTCTTTAAGATCAGAAAAAGCATTATTTAAATTATAGCTAGGAGCTTGTAGTTTGTCTGTACCCTTAATAATATTCAGATAGGTATTATAATGCTCTGAAGATTTGAATTGATTCAATTCATCTTCTGAGAGCTCATTATTTAACCATCTGGATAAGAATATGTCGTCTAATTTATTCATTTTCATTTATTCGTGTCTAAGTATAAAACGTTATAAAAACAGAATACCCTACCCCATTAAGGGAGATTCTCTATTTCGACTCTAAGTTTTAGTAAGGCTTTATGCATTAATTTCTCTATAGCTTTTACTGAAACACTAGATAATTCTGCAATTTCGCGATATGTTTTTTTCTCAATTCTATTTAATAAAAATACTTCTCGCTGCCTATCTGGTAAAGAAGAAATGGCTTTTTCTAGTTTTACCATGAATTCTTTTTCTTCTAAAATATATTCAGGAGACTCATTAGTTGTATTGTGATTGATGTGCTTTACTTCTTTTTGGTGTTTCAGTTTAACCGTTTCATGTCGAAGTAAGCTATTACTTTGGTTGATTGCTATTCGGAATAAATAACTTTTCGCAGTTTCGGTTGTAACTTTAGTACAGTTATCCCATAGCTTTATAAATGAGTCTTGAACAATATCATCAATGTCTTCAAGTCTTCCGAATTTATAGTACAGATAGTTTCGTAATAAAGTAGCGTTAGTATTGAAAAATATTTGAAAGCTTTTTTCTTTGCACAAGCCAATATCTTCATTTTCTAAATCAGACATAAATATCAAGGGGTAAATGTTTTTTGAATTGCTAAAGCTAGTTGTTATTTTTCAACTATCAAAAAAATATTTATAGGGGTAGGGTAAAAGTTTTTATAGGTGTTATATATGTATACAGACAAATTAGTTTTTTGTTTATATAAGTTAATTTTTAAGTTGGTTTTAGGCAAAGAGGCTGATTTTATAATCAGTCTCTTTATTTTAAACAATTGAATTAGTTAAAAAGAATTACCCGAATTAACCCCTTGATTCAAAAAGCAATATTTTAATAAAATATTGCTTTTTTATTTTTTAGAAGCCTATTATAGCTTTAGCTATTAAAATATAAATAAGGATACCAAAAATGTCATTACTAGTAGTAATGAATGGTCCTGTAGCTATAGCAGGGTCTATTCCTCTTTTGTCTAGAAATAAGGGAATGAATGTACCTATTACTCCAGCAACAATAATTACACTAAATAAAGATATTGAAATAGCAAGCGAGGTTTTAAATCCTTCATCTGTACTAAACGTATAAATAAATAAAAGGATTGATAGTATAATCCCATTTACTATAGCTAAAAGTAACTCCTTCCATAGTCGGTTGACAATACTTCCTTTTACATCATTGTTTGCTAGTCCTTGTACAATAATAGCGCTTGATTGTACTCCTACATTCCCTGCCATTGCAGCTATTAATGGAGTAAATAGAAGTAATACATGATGCTTTTTAAGGACTTCCTCAAAACCTCCCATTATAGCAGCGGCACCAATACCTCCAAAGAGTCCTAAAATTAGCCAAGGTAAACGGGCTTTGGTTAGTTGGGCAATCGTATCTCCAGCTTCAACATCTTGCGTTAAACCAGCAGCCATCTGGTAATCTTTATCTGCTTCGTCCTTAATAACATCTACAATATCATCAATGGTAATTTGACCAACAAGTCGTCCCATTTCATCAACAACAGGCATTACTATTAAATCATATTTTTGCATGATGTTTGCAACTTCCTGATCATCTTCTTCTACTTCAACAAAAGTTATTTTTGGTTTATAGATATCTTTAATAGGTGTTTTTGTTGAGGTTGTTAGTAGGCTCTTTAATGATAAGCGACCTTTTAAAATATCGTCATCGTCAACTACATAAATGGTATGTACTTTCTCAAAAGCTTCAGCTTGTTTACGCATTTCTTTTACACAATGCATAACTGTCCAACTATCTTTTACAGCAATAAGTTCTTTACGCATTAAGCCACCTGCAGTATCCTCATCATAGCGTAAAAGATCAACAATATCTTTTGCATGTTCAACATCTTCAAGTTGAGAAATTACCTCTTCTTTTTTTTCTTTAGGAAGATCAGCAATAATATCTGCAGCATCATCAGTTTCTAACTCGTCAATTTCTTCCGCTATTTCTTTTGAAGAAAGTGTATTAAGTATTTTGTCACGTACATCATCATCTAACTCAGCAATAATTTCTGAAGTTAATTCACTGTCTAATAATTTTATGATGTAAATAGATTGATCAAAATCTAGTTCTTCAAGAATTTCTGCAACATCAGCATGATGGAGTTCACTTAATAGTTCCGTTAATTGTGGGTCATTCTTTTCATGAATGATTTTTTTAATATTATTAACTATTTTATGGTCTAAATGAAACTGCATATTACAAAGGTACTTTTTTAAACGAAAGCGGAAAGCTAATGTGTAGCGATGTCTTTTTCTATAATACAGGTTAAATCAATGAATTCTTGAACAGATAATTGTTCTGGTCTCATATTAAAAACGTCTAATACTCTTATTTCATCTGATAAATTAAAACTTTTCAAGCTGTTTCGTAAAGTTTTTCTACGTTGCTGAAATCCAGTTTTAACAACTCGATAAAATAATTTTTCACCACATGGTAAACTATAATCTTCTTTACGAGTTAATCTCATCACTCCAGAATCTACTTTTGGAGGAGGATTAAATACATTTGGAGGAACTGTAAATAAATATTCAGCGTGATAAAATGCCTGCGCTAACACCGATAATATTCCATAGGTTTTACTTCCATGTTTTGCACAAATACGTTGAGCTACTTCTTTTTGAAACATTCCAGAAAACTCAGGTATTTGAGCTTTCATTTCTAATGTTTTAAAAACAATTTGAGTTGAGATATTATATGGGAAGTTACCTATTATAGCAAAAGGTTCCTGGTTTAAAACTTCATTGATATTGTACTTTAAAAAATCTTGTTCAATAATCCTGTTACTCAATTTTAAATAATGAGCACCCAAATATTCAACTGATTCGGAATCAATTTCAATAACATAAGTGTCAATATCTTTGTCTAGTAAGTATTTGGTTAATACCCCCATTCCTGGGCCAATCTCTAATATATTTGAATAGTTTTTTAAAGTAAGTGAATCAGCTATTTGTTTAGCGATAGTTTCATCTTTTAAAAAATGTTGTCCTAAATGTTTTTTTGCGCGTACCTTATCCATTACTTAATGTTTGTTGCAATTATTTGTTCAATCTCTTGTCGGTCTTTATGTAAAAACCAAGATAGTTCCAATACGTGCGTATTATTGTCATGAAACACTACTTCAGGTTCACTCCCACCTTGAGCAGGAATAAAGCTTTTAATATCGGAGTATTGAATGTTTTTTCGTTTGTATTTAAACCCATTTTCATAAAAAATAAATCCAGGTTTTTTTGCGGTTAACTGCATGAATAAAAATAGTAATGTAAATAAAGCAAAAATTACATTTAAAGTATAAAATAACCAAATTGGAATAATGGCATTTAGTAGCATCATAATAAAATTAAAGACTAAAAAGCTTGTGATTACTGCAGCAAATAGCATAACTGCTTTAATGATGTACAAATAGGTTGCTTTGAATTCTTTATGCATGAAATTCTTCTATAATTAATAGTTCTGTTCTAAAGGCAAGCATTTTTGACCCGAATTTGGCAATACCATCTTCACGCAATCTAGGAGCGTCTTCTTTGTAATATGCTTGTAAATCGTCATTGCTTTTTGCAGTGTATTGTATGGAGTAGTTTGTTCCTTCCATTTCTTCTTCAACTAAAACCTTAGTCATTTTCGCTGATATAAATTTACCGGTAGCAAGTACTTCTTTTATGTGAGGTTTTATCCAAAATAGCCAATCGTAATGAATGCTGTCTTCTACATTAATGGTAACATTATAAATAATCATATTGCTCAATATTTTAAGCAAAAATAGGGTTTTTTAAAGCAACAGCGACTTTGTAGATAGATTAACTATTATCAATTGTATCTCCACGAAGTTTACGATACATTTTTTGTGCTTCCACAAAATGAATGCTATCTGCATGATTAAATAATATGACTTCAAAATATTCTGCAGCCTTTTTAGGATTATTGAAGTTATTTAGTTGTAAAAAAGCAAGTTGAAATAATGCGTCATCTACAAAAACACTTTCTTTAAGTGTATTAATAATTCGCTCATAGTTATTCTTGGCCTTATCATGATTACCTTGAAGTTCTAATAGTTTTCCTTGAAGAAACAACACGTCATCTATTATTTTATTTACAGGGTGTTTGTTTAAAATATTATCTAATAGTGCTATTGCTTCAGGCTTTTTATTTTGAAAGGCTAATAGGTCAGCTCTTGAATATTTTTTTAAAGCAATATGTAAAGAATCTTCGTTTATATGATCACTAATTAATAGATGTAGGTCTAATGCATCATTGGCTATTAATTGTGATGTAGAAGTTTTTAATACTTTTAATTGTTGTAGGGACCAATCAAAATCTCCTTTGTAGTAACTAGTTTTAGCTACTTTAAAACGAGCCTCCTGTGATAAAGTGTTGTTTTTTAGGTGGCGTTGAATTTTTGAGTAATTTAATAGTGCTTGGTTAAACTTTCCGCCTGCAACTAATATATCAGCTTGTGTCATTTGATAGCGAGCTTTGTCAAATTTTGCTAATGATTGTTTTTCGTTTTTCTTTAGAAAATTGATTGCTGAAGAAATATTATGTTTTTTAAAAGCTAAGAAGTTGGCATATGCCAATTGTAATTTAAGTGTATTGTTGTTTATTCCAAAACTATCCAAGGCTTTTTGGTATGAAGTAACAATTGAATTATATTCTGAAGGAGAGCTAATTGATTCTTTCATTTCTAATAAAAGATGAAGGACGCTAATTCTAGTGTTTTTTTCTAGAGGCTGCTCTTGAATAAAAATAAATATTTCTTGAGCAGTTTCAAGCTCACCTTGTTGTTTGGTTAAAATACCTAGATTGAATACCCTGTTTAAGGTTTTTCCTTCTCTTTTAAATATTGCTTTTTCTTGGGTGAAAGCTTTATTGAATTCTTTTTGTTGTACAAATAGCCAGCTTAATTGTTCGTTCCAAAATGTATCAGGAGTTGTTTGTAAGTTTTTTAAGAGGGCTCGTTTTAATAAAATATTGTTTTCGTTTTTAGGGTTATCACTTAAAAATTTCCCTATTAAGTTTTGAACAGCTGTGGTGTTTTGCTTATTTTTTTTAATCAGCTTTAAGTAGCTGTTAAACATTTTTTCAATTTTATTTTGTTGTCCGTAAATGTTGGCTAATTGAAAATCGAAATTTGCATTTTTGTTTAGGGAAATTGCCTTATTGTATGTTGTTTCTGCATCTGATAATAAATTATAGTTTTCAAATCGTTGTCCAATAGCATGTGCGTAATTTGGATTTTTATCTAGAATATTAATCGCATTATTGTATGCTTTACGTGCATTGATACTATCTTTTTGCAAAGTATAATTATAGCCAAGTTCAACATATAATTGTGGTTGACTATATCTTTTGCTTAACTTTTCAGTTAAAGCTTTTTGAGCAATGATATATTGCTCAAGTTCTTGATGGCATTTTATTTTCTTAATGAAATAATCTGTTCTATGGGGTTGCTTTGCTAGTATTTTATCATATTCAAGTAATGCTTTATTGAATTCCCCATTATTAAAAAAGACATCAGCAAGCGTGGTGTTTTGCCCAAATGAAATAAAGGTGAACAATAATAATATGTAAGCAATAAGTTTATGCATAATGTCAAAAATAAAAAAAAGCGCTCTATTAAATAGAGCGCTTTTAATAAAAGATATAATTTAATTGTTATTTAATAATTAATCGCTTGGTGGCAGATAAATTATTTTCAGTAATTTTTACTATATATATACCAGTTTGTAAAGCAGTGATATTAAGTTTGATAGCTGCTTCTTGATCGATAACTTTTTTACCTAACATATCAAAAATTTGAACGTTTTTAGATGTATTGTTAGCTGTTGTGATATTTATAAAATTTCCGCTTGTTGGGTTAGGGAAAATTTTGAATTCTTCAATTTTATTTTCAGCGATTCCTAATACTGCAGAGTTATCATTAACAGTTCCAGGGGTTCCAAGATCACCATCTCCAAATGCACTAGTTGCACTTGCCCAGTTTGCACCTTCGTTATTTGCTACAGATGTGTATGCATTAGTACTTAATTCCATTGAAGCTCCAGCTGTATCAGGAAAAGCACCATCAGTATATGCTACAGCATCTATCATTGCACCGCTACATTCAATTTGAACTTCATCAGCACCATTGGACATGAATATACCTGAATATTCGTAATTTACATTTACCCCTCCGTTATCTGCGAATGTTTCATCTCTTCCAAAAACAGCATATCCCATAGATGGTACAACAACTGAAGTTGCAATTGTATGAGAATCACTACCTGCATCAGAAATAACCCATCCTTGCATGTCAATACTTGCTCCTGTAGTATTGTAAACTTCAAAATATTCACCATTAGTATCACTTACAGCACCAGAATCTTTCATTATTTCAGTAATAATAATAGAGCCAACTGGTTCACAAACTGTAGGTACACATGTTGGACTTGTGACGTTTCTAACAATATTACAACTACTATTAGCAGCATCTCCAGTAACCGTTAATACAAGATCAGTATTTTCAGTTGATCCAGTTATGATAATTTGACCTGTAGTGTTCGTAGAAGGATCTTGTCCTGAAACTGAGCCATTACCAGCTGTATCTATTGTGTAGGTTGAAGTGTTACCTCCAGTGAAATCAATAGTAGTTGTGTAAGTATCATTTGCTGGTCCATCTGTAGATGTTTCACAAGTAGTAGAGATATTTCCTAAAACTAAATTGCAAGGATATGCAACAGAAAAGGTAACAGTTTCACTAACAGAAGGTATTATAGGAGTGTGTGCATTATCAACTAAAGTCATTTCAACAACATATGAACTTCCATCAACTACAGGTAGTATGATATCATTAGTGTCATATTTCATAGGTTGAGCAACTGCTCCACCACCATTAGTATCTAATGTCCAGTGTATGTGTCCGTCACCAGTACCTCCAGAACCAGGAAGTGCATCTACGGTAAAGTTGTTTGTAGATGTGCTAATTGTAGCATTTGCTGTTCCTCCAGGTAATACGGCCATATTTGTAGGTGCCGAAATTGTCAAACTTGGTGTTCCTGCACCTGCAAAAGCAGTCCAAACAACATCATCTATAACAACTTGTCCATCACCATTATTTACATTAATGAACTTAATAGTTACATCACCAGCTGTATCTACTGTGAAGTTTCCAGAAGGCTTTATTACGTTTTGTTCTCCAGTACTAGTTACATTACCAACCACGGCGCCATTAACCATTACATTTAAGTTTACATTTGTTCCAAAAGCTTGCATATAGTTGAAGCTGATTGTTCCAACACCACCACTAATTGTTCCAGAATAAAACTCAGACTGTGGAGATCTGTTTCTCCCAATCATAATTGTTTGCCCGGTTATTGTGCCGTCACCTCTGCTTTGGATGTGATTCCAAGTAGATCCATCTTGTCCAGTAAAGGTTCCAGTGACATAAGATGAATTTGTTGAAGGAAAGTTGTCAAAAGTTTCGTTTCCTTGTCCAAACGACATTGAAGTTACCACCATGGCAACTAAAAAAAAGTAGATTTTTTTCATAATTATTGTATTAATTAGTTTGTAAAACATGAGTTGCAAAAATACAAAATATTAATTGTATTTGTTGAATACATTTGTTAATCAGTTGATTTTAACGATAAGATAACATTCTAGCGTTCAATGTTACCTAAAAGTTATGTGTGTTATTAGAATGTTATCTTAATAGCGTTTGTGTTTGTAAGTTTGATTTATATGCTACCTTTGGTTGAAGATCATAATTAAGTTAGATAATGAGTTCGGATAATATAAAAATTTTATTGGTTGATGATGAACCAGATATTTTAGAAATCGTTGGGTATAACCTGTCTTCAGGAGGGTACCAGGTGTTTACTGCATCCAATGGTTTAGAGGCAATTGAAGTCGCTAAAAAAGAAGTGCCGGATTTAATTATTCTAGATGTGATGATGCCAAAAATGGACGGTATTGAAGCTTGTGAGCAGTTAAGAAAATTGAAAGAACTGTCTAATACTATCATTACTTTTTTAACAGCTCGGAATGAAGATTATTCACAGGTTGCGGGATTTGATGCTGGAGCAGATGATTATATCACAAAGCCAATCAAGCCAAAAGTATTGTTAAGTAAAGTAAAAGGTTTGTTGCGAAGAACATCTGTTGAGAAAAAGGATGAAAATTCATTGAGTATTGGTCAATTAGTGATTAATAGAGATGAATATAAAGTTCTTAAAGCAGGGGTAGAATTGGTTTTGCCTAGAAAGGAATTTGAGTTGTTGTTTTTACTAACCTCAAAACCAGGTAAGGTTTTTACTCGAGATGAAATTTTAAATACTGTATGGGGAAATGATGTTGTTGTGGGAGGAAGAACAATTGATGTACATATTAGAAAATTGAGAGAAAAAGTTGGGGAACAATCTTTTAAAACAGTAAAAGGTGTTGGGTATAAATTTGTGGTTAACTAGTAATGAAAATTAAAAAAACATATAAGTTTGCCTTGTACTCATCATTGATGATAACAATGTTATTAAGTGTGTTATTAGTAGCTTTTTTTTATAAAGAATTAACTATTCTAAATGCTGTAGGGTTTATTGTAGTTTGCTTTGCAGTTTGTTTGTTTGTAATTCAATATCGGTCAGAAAAATTCATTTATAGTTTAATAAAGAAGACTTATGAAGAGGTTTCTTTGTTAGACGAAACAAACTTTCATCAAGAAGCTGTTACTACAGACATTAAAACACTTACCAGTGATGTGAAAAAATTTGCTAGAGAGAACAAATTAAAAATTGAAACACTTCAAATTAGAGATGAATATCGTAAAGAATTTATGGGGAATATTGCTCATGAGTTGAAAACACCTTTATTTACAATTCAAAGTTATATTCTTACTTTGTTAGACGGGGCGGCTGAGGATGATAATGTAAGAGAAAAGTATTTAAATAGAGCGAGTAAGGGGGTGGATAGACTTATCTATATTGTGGATGATTTAGATTTGATTACTAAAATTGAAGTAGGTAATTTAAGTTTGAAAATATCAGAATTCGATATTCTAGAATTGATAAAAGAAATTTTTGAATTATTCGAAATTAAAGCACAATCAAATGGAGTAGGGTTAATTTTTGATAAATTATATTCAAAGCCAATTTTTGTAAAAGGAGATAAAGAAAAAATAAGGCAAGTAGCAACCAATTTAATTGTAAACTCAATTAAATACGGACAAAATAACGGAACAACAGAAGTTAGTGTAGAACAGTTAAATCAAGAAAAAATTGTGGTGCGAGTAACGGATAACGGAATAGGTATAGAGGCGGCACATTTACCTAGGCTTTTTGAACGTTTTTACAGAGTTGATAATAGTGGCTCTCGAGATAAAGGAGGTTCAGGACTCGGATTAGCTATAGTAAAGCATATTATTGAAGCTCATAATCAGAAAATATACATTGAGAGTGAGTATGGGGTCGGTTCAGAGTTTTCATTTACGTTAGAAACAGTTAAATAAATCGGGAAAATTTACACGTTCTTCATGAATTATGGAAAGTCCATTATAGGTGTCAATGTCCTTTAATTTATCAAAAGAAAAAGAATCTTGTTTACAATACGGAACAAGTCCGTTTTTCTGAAGTCTTTCAGCTAAATATAACTGTTCATATTGTCCAGGCGTAGGAATAAAAAAAGCTTTTTTATTCATTTTAGCTAAATCCATAATGGTAGTATACCCCGATCTTGCAATAATGATTTCACTTTTGTTAATAGCTTGTTCTAGTTCAGAACTAGTCATGTAGTTGTAGTAGGTAATATTCTTTGTTATAGATGTTTTTTGTTTGGATTCAATAATTCCTTTAATGAATAGGATTTTTTTAGTAATATATTTTAGTTCTAATAATAGCTTGTTCTCTAAAAGAGTTCGCTGAGGTTCCGGTCCAGAAAGAATTATTAAATAATCATAAACCTTGGGAGTATCCTTTTTTTGGAACCTGCTTAGCGTTCCTATGAATTTAAAATTAGACTTAGTACTATTTACGTGACTTAATTTTCCGCTAAAATTAGTACTACTCTTAAAATCTGGGATCCAGCATTCATCAAATTTTTTTATAACATATTGATGAAGTTTGCTGCTCAATTTGGTGGTTAGGCCACTTAATACATTTAACTGGTGTGTGATGTAAACAGAAGGGATGTTGTTATGATGGATTCCAAACCGATTATCTGAAATTATACCATGAATTTCTTTCTCAGTAACAATTTTATTAAGAAGTTCCCTTTCTTTTTTTATCGCTATAATTAGAATAGGGAGATTTAATAATAGTTTTAATTTGAAAAAAAAACCTTTTTTAGCATATTTGATGTTGTATGAAGGAAGTGATATGTGATCTAGGTTAGGGAATTCTTTCTTTAGCAATTCTAAGGCATTTCCGTCTGAAGCTAATATTGGTGTAAATCCATTCTTCTGTAGTTCATTAATTATCGGGATGCATCTTGTAGCATGACCTAGGCCCCAGTTTAATGGAGCAACAAGTATGTTTTTTGGTTTTGTCATGAATATTAAGGCAAGTTACATTATTTTTGTCAAAAAAATAATGCACAGTGGGAAGTAAGAATAAATTAAAGAGATTCAATGAAAATGCAACTTTTTCGAATGTTTTTCAGCCATTAAGAGAGGAAATAACAGATGAAACTTTTAAGTTAAAAGGGAAATGGAATGCTGATTTTTTTAAAAATGATAACCCAATTGTATTAGAGCTTGGTTGTGGGAAAGGTGAATATTCTGTAAGCTTGGGAGAGCGTTTTCCTGAGAAGAACTTTATTGGGATAGACATTAAAGGAGCTCGCTTTTGGAGAGGAGCAAAAACAGCTTTAGAAAACGACATGAATAATGTGGCGTTTATACGAACTCAAATAGAGCTAATCGACTTACTTTTTGAAGAAAATGAAGTTAGTGAAATTTGGATTACGTTCCCTGATCCGCAAATAAAGTACAAGCGAACAAAACATCGTTTAACAAATGAAGTGTTTTTAGCAAAATATAAAAAGGTATTGAAAACTGATGGTGTAGTTCACTTAAAGACGGATAGTGAATTTATGCATGGATATACTTTAGGGCTGTTACATGGAGCAGGACATGAAGTGTTATATGCAAATCATAATGTGTACAATAACGAAGGAGCTCCAGTTGAAGTAACAGGAATTCAAACTTTTTATGAAAAGCAATATTTAGAAATTGATAAATCAATTACTTATATTAGATTTAAAATAAAATAACCATGTATTTGTCAGTCTTATTTTTGTATTGTTTTTTATGGTCGTTCTTTGGGGTGTTACCTCCTGGGATTATTAATATAAATGCAGCGAAAGTAAGTGTGGAGCAAGGTAGAAGAGCCGCATTAATATTTACTTTAGGAGCATGTTTGGTAATTGCAGCTCAAGCTGGAATAGCAGTGATAATTGCAGAGTTTTTAAATTTGTCAGCGGATGAATTATCAATAATTCAGAAAGTTGGAATTGCTATTTTCTTTTGTTTATCAATTTATTTCTTCTTTTCTGCAAAAGTAAAATCAGAGCCGAAGAAGTTTGAGTTAAAGAAAAAAAGAAATCTATTTCTAAAAGGGATTATTTTTTCAGTATTGAATGTTTTTCCTATTCCGTTCTATAGTTTTGTATGTACTACATTAACTACTTCGGGTAACTTTAGTTTCTCCACTTCAGATGTGATCATTTTTATACTAGCTATTGTAGTGGGTAGTTTTATGGCTATTAGTACATATATCGTTTTATTTAAGAAATCTAACAACAGTGAGAACTTTGGAAGAAACACTAATTACGTATTGAGTTTTCTTACACTAGCATTAGCTATTTTTTCATTTGTAAAATTAAATTTTTAAAATGGAAAAAGAGAATAATAATTTTTTTGAAAGAGTTTATAAAGTAGCTCAATTAATTCCTGAGGGTAAGGTAACTTCATATGGAGCAATTGCTAATTATTTAGGAATGTCAAGAGGAGCTAGAATGGTAGGATGGGCAATGAATGGCTCTCATGCAAAAGATGTTCCAGCACATAGGGTTGTAAATAAAAAAGGATTGTTAACGGGAAAACATCATTTTGAGGGGACAAATTTAATGCAGCAACTGTTAGAAAATGAAGGTGTTGTGATTGTCGATAATCAAATTCAAAATTTAGAAGCTTGTTTTTGGGATCCAATAAAAGAACTTAAAGATGCTTATTAAAAGAGATGTAGCTTAAATTTGTTAGTATGCTGAGGTTACATCGTCTTAAGTGGTACTTCGTGAGTGATAAATTATGTTAAACCACGCAACGTGTGTATATTTGCGGGCGTATAATTGAATACAATCAGAAATGAAAATTGAAAGAAAAGACGTTTTAAAAGCATTAGAGCAAATTACTGTTCCTGGTGAAGGAGCTAATATGGTAGAAAGCGGAGCGGTACAAAATGTATTGACTTTTGGAGATGAGGTCGTGGTTGAGATTTCAATTACAAACCCAGCAATGCAAGCAAGAAAAAAGGTGGAATCGGAAATAACAAATTGCATTAAGCAAACAATTTCGGAAGATGCTAAAGTAAAAGTAAACGTAAAAGTTATTGCTACAGAAAAAGCTGAAATTAAAGGAGAACAATTACCTGGGATAAAAAATATAGTAGCTATTTCATCTGGTAAAGGTGGAGTAGGGAAATCTACAGTTACTGCAAATGTAGCGGTGAGTTTGTCCAAAATGGGTTTCAGGGTAGGGGTATTAGATGCTGATGTTTACGGGCCATCGATACCTATGATGTTTGATGTTAAAGACGCAAGACCATTGGCAGAGAATGTTGATGGTAAATCAAAAATGAAGCCTGTAGAAAATTATGGGGTAAAGATTTTGTCTATCGGTTTTTTTACGAAACCTGATCAAGCAGTTATTTGGAGAGGGCCAATGGCATCTAAAGCATTAAATCAGTTGATTTTTGATGCTGCTTGGGGAGAGTTAGATTTCTTATTACTTGATTTGCCACCTGGTACTGGAGATATTCATTTATCTATCATGCAGTCATTACCAATTACAGGTGCTGTTGTGGTAAGTACACCGCAAGATGTAGCTTTGGCTGATGCTAAAAAAGGGGTTGCAATGTTTAAGCAAGAGAGTATAAATGTTCCTGTTTTAGGAATAGTTGAAAATATGGCGTATTTTACGCCTGCAGAACTACCTGGAAACAAATATTATATTTTTGGAGAAGGTGGTGCTAGAAACTTGGCAAAAGATCTAGATGTACCTTTTTTAGGAGAGCTGCCTATCGTACAGAGTGTTCGTGAAGCAGGAGATATTGGTCGTCCAGCTGCAATGCAAGAAGGAACTCCTGTCGAAAGAATTATAACAGATATCACAAGAAATATTGTGACTCAAGTAATAAAAAGGAATGATAATTTGCCGGCAACAGAAGCAATAAAAATCACAACAATGGCAGGTTGTTCACCAGTTAAAAAATAAGAATATGACGTCAGAAGAATTACAATTGAACGTGGAAAATGCATTAGAAGAAATTAGGCCTTTTTTAAAGTCTGATGGAGGAGATGTGACGCTAATATCGATAGAAGATGGTAAAAAAGTAAATATTCGCTTTGAAGGAGCATGTACTTCGTGTACAGTGAATCAAATGACTTTAAAATCGGGCGTAGAAATGACAATTAAAAAGCATGCGCCACAAATTGAAGAGGTGGTAAATATTGGTTAAAACCATAATTATTATATAATAAAAAGGCTTCGAATACTATTCGAAGCCTTTTTTAATTCTACTAATGAGTTTGTTGCTGAGTTAAAATATTAAAAATTGAATATAATTAAGGAATTATACATTCTTGGAAAGACTGGGTTCATAGAAAAGGAGAAAAAAAGCATTTCGCAATCATTGATTTTTATTTTGAAAGTGATTGGGGTTTTAATTGTACTAAAAATATTTTCTATAGGGGTATTGAGAATTTTAGATGAAGTGAATATTTTCGAAACACCAAGGAAGATTGGGTTTAGGCAATTCAAGCTTAATACATTGTTACAATATATATACATTGCAATTTATGCACCTATAGTTGAGGAGCTTGCATTTAGAGTTGGGTTAAGAGTATCAAAACGAAACCTAATATTGATGATCTTTGCTTTATCGCTTATTATATCAAGAGGGTTTCTTAATATAGAATGGCTGATATCAATATCAATATCATTGTTATTGTCAATAGTGCTGTTTTTGTCTTTTAAAATGGGGAGAACATTTGATTTAATCAATAATTTTCATGTTAAAAACAGAGGACTTGTTTTTTATATATTGTTACTTTCTTTTGGATTCATGCATTTGATTGGCTACGAAATAACTCTTGAGCTGCTATTGTTTTCGCCAATTGTAGTTTTTTCACATATTACCGCTGGTTTTATGTTTAGTTATGTCCGGTTGAAATTAGGGGTTGTTTTTTCTATGATTCTACATTGTTTAAATAATAGTTTACCATTTGTATTAATGTATTTTATTAGATAGAAATTCGTTAATTGAACTACTTTAAAAACAACAAATTTGTTTTGTAATCAATTACAGCATCTCCTTTTTGTAATATATCAGCACCAATAATTCCGTGTACTGGTTTTGAACCGTGATCAGTTAATGCTTTATTTACATGTGATAAATCAAAGATTACCAAATTGTTTTTTTTTGATTTCCACTGGCCTATTTTAATGGTATTCTTTTTTGAAATTTGAGTAGCCATATCAGTAGCGCCTGCTCCAGCAGCTTTGGTTTCGCTCTCTTCTGATGTTAAATTAAATTTCTTAATTAAATTAATGTCAATACAAGTGTTTGAGGCGCCTGTGTCTACTATAAAGTTACCTTTTATTCCATTTATTTTTGCGGAAGTTTTAAAATGACTTGTTTTGGTTAGTTTAAGTTTCTTTTTTTGATAACCTTTTTTAGAAAGATAGCTTGGTAATGACATAATTAAAATATTTTTGTAAAAGTAACGAAATAATATCCCTAATACATGATTTTAACTGATACACATACACATTTATATAGTGAGGCTTTTGATGAGGATAGAGTTGAAGTGATGCAACGTGCTTTCGATAACAATGTGCATCGCATGTTTGTTCCTGCAATAGATTCTACATATACTGAAGCTATGTTAGATTTAGAGAAAGCATATCCGGAACAGGTGTTTTTAATGACAGGATTACATCCAACACACGTGAAAGAAAATTATATAAATGAATTAAGGCATGTGAAGGAGTTGTTAGCAAAACGTAGTTTTGTTGCAATTGGAGAAATCGGAATTGATTTGTATTGGGATAAAACGTTAATAACTCAACAGCAAGATGCATTTAGAACTCAAATTCAATTAGCAAAACAATATCAATTACCAATTGTAATTCATTGTAGAGATGCTTTCGATGAAGTTTTTGAAATTCTTGAAGAAGAGAAAAGCGGAAGTTTGTTCGGTATATTTCATTGTTTTACTGGGACACATGAGCAAGCAAAAAGAGCTATTTCATATAATATGAAATTAGGGATTGGTGGAGTAGTAACATTTAAAAATGGAAAAATTGATAAGTTTTTAAATGAAATAGACCTGAAGGATATTGTGTTAGAAACAGATGCTCCGTATTTGTCTCCAACTCCATATAGAGGGAAGCGAAATGAAACATCATATATTGTAAATGTTGTTGCTAAATTGGCGGAAATATATAGGGTGTCTGAAAATGAAATTGCTAAAATTACTACTGAAAATTCTAAAGAAGTTTTCGGAGTTTAAGGTAGCTAAATGTTATAAGAATGAGCTTTGAAGAGGAATGAACTTCCTATATTGCTTAAATAATAAGTGTGAAATAAAATTTTAATTTGAAGAAGATCTCAAGGTAATTAAACCTAGTGGGGGAATTAATCTCGATTATTTTTCGTTTTTTTGTACTCTAAAATATATCAAATTTTGTCAAAATACGATCATATAAGACCATATCATGATGAGGAAGTAAATAATGCATTGAAAGCAATTGGTGCTCATCCTATGGTAAAATCAATGCTTAAGTTCATTTATCCACAAGCTAGTGAGGAATATATCCAAGAGCAATTGGGTAATTGTAATTCCATACGTGATTTCCAAACTAATGTTATTACTCGTGGAGTACAGAATGTATTATCAAGATCATCACATGGTTTAACAACTTCAGGGTTTGATGAATTGGAAAAAGATACAGCGTATTTTTATATTTCTAATCATAGAGACATACTCTTAGATACTTGCTTGATAAACTTATCATTGTTTAATCATGATTTAATTATGACTGCATCAGCAATTGGGGATAACTTGGTTAAGAAGTCTTTTTTATTAGAGTTGGCTAAGTTGAATAGAAATTTCTTAGTGCAAAGAGGGTTGAGTCCGCGTGAAATGCTGAAATCTTCTAGGTTGATGTCAGAATACATGGCAGAAAAAATATTAATAGATAATCGTTCTATTTGGATAGCTCATAGAGAAGGAAGAACAAAGGATGGGAATGATGTTACTCAGCAAGGGGTTTTAAAAATGATAGCTCTAGGAAAAGGTGAAGCGTCTATTTTTGATTATTTTAAGAAAATTAAGATTGTGCCTGTTGCAATATCTTATGAGTTTGATCCTACTGATATGTATAAAATTCCTGAACTGATGGCTAAGCATTATGAGGAAGAGTATATAAAATCATCAAATGAAGATTTTAACTCGATATTAAAAGGGTTAACAGGTCAGAAAAAAAGGATTCATATCAGCGCAGGTGAAGTGTTAGATGTTGAGTTAGATGAAATTGCAAATTCTGGAGAACCAGCAAATAAACAATTTCAGCAATTGGCTGTAACTATAGATGAAAAAATACATAATCAATATAAACTTTGGCCTACAAACTATGTGGCTTATGATATGTTGCATACCTCTGAGAAATACAGGGAAAAATACACCGATAAAGAAAAAAGACAATTTGAACGTAGAGTTGAAAGAAGAATTGATGCTTCTGACGCAGTTGCGTATCAAAACTTCTTATCTATGTATGCAAACCCAGTATTTAATAAAGAACAGTTAGATGGCAAAGCCTAAGATATTATTAATCTATACTGGTGGAACTATAGGTATGGTTAAAGATTTTGAGACTAATACACTTAAGGCGTTTAATTTTGATAACCTTCTGGTAAGAATTCCTGAGATTAAGCAGTTGGATTGTAATATATCCACGCATTCTTTTGATGAGCCAATAGATTCATCTAATATGAGCCCTGAGTATTGGCTTCAAATAGCAGAAGTTATAGAAAGGAATTACGAAACGGTTGATGGTTTTGTGGTGTTACACGGTTCAGATACCATGTCGTATACAGCATCGGCATTAAGTTTTATGCTGGAGAATCTTTCTAAGCCAGTTGTATTTACAGGGTCGCAATTGCCAATAGGTGATTTGAGGACAGATGCAAAAGAGAATTTAATTACCGCAATACAAGTTGCTTCATTACACGAGAATGATGCTGCTAAAATTAAAGAGGTTTGCTTGTATTTTGAATATAAGTTATACAGAGCAAATAGAACTACAAAAATAAATGCTGAGCATTTTGAGGCATTCGCATCATTAAATTACCCTGAATTAGCAATTTCTGGAGTTCATTTAAAAGTGATTTCTGCAAATTTATTTAAAAATGATGAAAACGGAACGTTTTTTGTTCACAAGAATATGTGTCCGGAAATAGCGGTTTTAAAATTATATCCTGGAATTACTGAAGCAGTGGTAAAAGCTGTTTTGAATGCGCCAAATATAAAGGGAGTGGTTTTAGAAACGTACGGTTCTGGTAATGCTCCAACCTTAAAATGGTTTGTAGAATTGTTAGAGGCAACACTTATTAAAGGAATACGTATAGTAAATGTTACTCAGTGTAGTGGAGGAAGTGTAATCATGGGACATTATGAAACGAGCATGCATTTACAAAAAATAGGATTGATTTCAGGTGGAGATATTACTTTTGAAGCGGCAATTACAAAAATGATGTACTTGTTGTCAAAAAAGTTGTCAAAAGAAGATTTTAAAATTCAGTTTGAGAGCTCAATAAAAGGAGAGCTGACTGCTAGTTTTTTGTAAAGATCTTTCAAAAAATAACACTTAAAATTTCATCAAATCACATTTTTTTTGTTATTTGGCAGTCGTTAATTAGTTAAGACCTATAAAATGAGGCATTTGTTAAAATCGCAACATTTATTTAACTGAAAGACAAGAATATTTAAAGTTATATCGTTTAAAACAAATAGTACTAATTTAATTAAGATTAAAAAAATGAAAAAGGTATTTTCAATTTTACCAGTAGTAGGAATGATGTTAGCTTCAGCTAATGCTAAAGCCTTAACAGTTATTCAAGATGCGCCAGCAGAAGGATTCGGACATGAAGTATTAAAGACTAGATTCATCGAAGGAGGTGCTGGTTTCATGGGAATTGTATTATTATGTTTGATTTTAGGTTTAGCTTTCGTAATTGAAAGAATTATTTACTTAAATATGGCTACTACAAATACATCAAAATTAACTCGTGATGTAGAAGAAGCATTAGCATCAGGTGGTGTTGAAGCTGCAAAGGAAGTTTGTAGAAATACAAAAGGACCAGTTGCTTCTATATTTTATCAAGGATTAGAAAGATCTAATGAAGGAATTGATTCAGTTGAAAAGTCTATCGTAGCTTACGGTGGAGTTCAAATGGGACAATTAGAGAAAAATGTTTCTTGGATTTCTTTATTTATCGCAATTGCACCAATGTTAGGATTTATGGGAACTGTAATCGGAATGATTCAAGCCTTTGATAAAATTTCTGCAGCAGGTGGATTAGATGCATCATTAATTGCAGGGGATATTAAAGTTGCCTTATTAACAACAGTATTTGGTCTTGTAGCAGCAATTATCTTACAGATTTTTTACAATTACATTATCGCTAAAATCGATTCTATCGTTAACGATATGGAAGATGCTTCAATCTCTTTGATTGATTTATTAGTTGCAAACAAAAAATAATAACTCTTGACATTTTACAAACTGTAATAAGTGTGTAAATAATCAAGGTAAAAACATAATAATTATGAATTTACAAAAAATGTTAACAGTGGCTATTGCTGTAATTAGTCTTGTAGCTGTTGTGTTATGGGTTATGATCATCAAAGGAGATGATGATAGTTCAGCAATTGACATGATGTTGTGGTTTGGGAAGCTTTTAGTGTATGGTGCAGGTGCAATTGCAGTTGTATTATCATTAAAAAACATTGCTTCTAACCCAGCAAAAATTAAAGTTGCAGGTATTGCTATTATAGCATTATTGGCAATTGTAGGAATTAGTTACGGATTGTCTGATGGACAAGAAGTATTAAGTGGAACTGGAGAACAAATGGCTTCTGAGTCAGATTCAAAATTAGTAGGTACTGGTTTAAGAGTATTTTACATTTTGATTATTGTAGCATTAGGTGCTATGGTTGCATCTGGAGTTAAGAAAGCATTAAATAAATAAATTATGGCAAAAAGATCAATACCTGAAGTGAACGCAGGATCTATGGCAGATATTGCCTTCTTGCTTCTAATTTTTTTCTTAGTAACTACAACTATTGAACAGGACAATGGAATTACACGTAAGCTTCCTCGTTGGGAAGATGTGCCCCAAGATGAGCCTGTTGTAATTAAAGAAAAAAATATTTTTAAAGTTGTTGTAAATAAGGAAGATAAAATGTTAGTTGAAGATGAACCAATGGAGCTTAAAGATTTGAAAAAAGCTACTATGGAGTTCATTGATAACGGAGGTGGAGCTAGTGCAGAAGGAGATAAATGTGATTACTGTCAAGGTGCTAGAAGTGCTGAATCATCTGATCATCCTTCTAAAGCAATTATCGCTTTAAAAAACGATAGAGAAACGTCTTATAGTGTATATGTGGCTATTCAAAATGAATTAGGTGCAGCATATACTGAATTACGTAATAGGGAAGCGACGCGTTTATATGGGCAAGGGAACACATATACAGCAATGAATGCTATTTATAAGGATCCTAAAGTGAAAGACGCTGCATTAAAAGAAAAACTTGATACACGTTTGAAGAAATTAAAGGATATGTATCCTCAATTTATTTCCGAAGTAGACTCTAAAACTAATTAATTATGGCAAAGTTTAAAAAGAAAAAAGACGGCGAATTGCCTCAGGCTTCCACTGCAGCTTTACCAGATATCGTATTTATGTTATTGTTTTTCTTCATGACGGTTACTGTTATGAAAGACAACTCATTGATGGTAGAAAACAAGTTGCCAGAAGCAGATGATATTGAAAAACTAAATCGTAAAAATGATAGGGTTATGTATATCTATGCTGGGAAACCAGTTGCAGGATATGAAAAATTCGGTGAAGAAGCGGTTTTACAATTAAATGATAAAATTGCACAGCCTTCTGAGTTGAAACAATTCATTCACGCTGAAAGAGCTTTGAGAACAGAAGAAATTATACCATTTATGGTTACAGCTTTAAAAGTTGATAGAAATGCCAATATGGGATTAGTTTCTGATGTAAAACAAGAGCTTCGTAAAGAAAACATGTTAAAAATTAGTTATTTATCAGTTAAAAAACCTGAAGCGAAATAAGCTAATATTTAATATAGTATATAAAAAAAGCACTGCTATAGCAGTGCTTTTTTTATATACTATATTTTCAAGAGGGTATTCATTTAACGATGTTAAGAAATTTTTCTCTTTCTATTTCTCTTGCTCCAAGACTTTCTAAATGACTGGTATGCATTTGACAATCTATTAATTTGTACTCCTTAACTTTTAATTCCTGTACTAAAGTTATAAAAGCGGCTTTTGAGGCATTACTGACTTTTGAAAACATACTTTCCCCGCAAAATACTTTTTTGTCTTTTAAATCCACACCATATAGACCACCAACAAGTTGCTCGTCTTGCCATACCTCTACAGAAGTAGCAATACCTTGTTTATGTAACTTAATGTATGCTTCTGTCATATCATTAGTTATCCAGGTATCATCCTGATCATCTCTCTTTATCTGTGCACATTGTTGAATTACATCTTGAAATGCGGTGTTAAAAGTTATTTTAAAAAGTTGTTTTTTTAGAATAACTCTCATACTTTTCGAAATTCGTAATTCCTTTGGGAATAATACCATCCTCGGATTTGGTGACCACCATAGTAGAGGTTCCTCTTCGTTATACCAAGGGAATATTCCGCTATTATATGCTAATAGTAATCGTTCAGATGACAAATCTCCTCCAATAGCTATTAAGCCATTAGCGTCAGCTTCAGATGGGTGTGGGAAAACAATTTCTTCAGTTAATAAATACATTCTTAGTAATTTTAAAAGATTAACAATCCAAGTATATATACAATTGATCCCACAAGCATTAGTAATAATGTGTAGGGTAAAATTTCTCTTGCTTTTAGCTTGGTGATTCCTAATAATGGTAATGCCCAAAAAGGTTGTAACATGTTGGTGACTTGATCGCCATAAGCTAAAGCCATAATTGCTTTTGGTAGAGGGACTCCTAGTTTTAAAGCGGATTCTAGTATTATTGGTCCTTGAATTACCCATTGACCACCTCCACTAGGAACAAATATGTTAACTAACCCTGCGCTTAAGAAAGTGAATATTGGTAGAGTAGTTTCTGTAGCTACAGAAACAAAGAAATCTGAGATTTGTGTTACCATTCCTGTTGCAGTCATAACCCCCATAATTCCAAAGTATAGTGGGAATTGAATTAGTATCCCAGCAGTTCCTTTTATTGCTTCTTCAAGAGCTTTAAAAAAACTGCTAAATTTATTATGAAAAATTATTGATAAACTTAACATTAATAAATTAATAGCGTTTAAGGTAAAGTTTAATTGAAGTGCTGAAGCTCCATACTTAAAACAAAATACTACGAATAGTAATCCTCCAAAAATCCAAGCTAATATTTTAGAATGGTCAAGTTTTTCAGCTCCAATTAAATCATTCGATTCAGTATTAAATTGATACTCTGGTAGGTCTAATCGTGTTGGTGTTGTTTTTTTAGCAATGAAATATAAAAATAAAGGGATTACGATCAGTAAAGTTGCAAATAAAATTAAATTCCAATAACTAAAAATAGTGTTATTTGTGCTTATGAATTCAGGCAATTTTGAAGTTGAATTCACTAATAATTCTTTTATTCGGCCTTTACCAGCTGCGTCTAATGGAGCTGATCCGCTCATTCCAGAGTGCCATATCATTAAGCCAGCATATCCAGCAGCTCCAATTATAGGGTAGTTGATTGGTATATTATTTCGTTGTGCATATTCGGCTACTTTTCGAGCTAATATCGCACCAAAAATAAGTCCTAGTCCCCAATTTAAAAAAGCAACTAGCATTGTTGTAAAACTAACTAGTACAACTGCAGAAGCAGTTGATGTCGTAAATATTACTAGCTTGTTGATTAGTCTGTTGACAGGTTTGCTTAAAACTAAAATGTGTCCGAGTACTAATATCAAAATCATTTGATAGGCAAAAACTAATAATTTACTATTCCAAATTCCATTTTCCCAATGCTTTAATATAGAAATAAAATGATTTTCTGATTTTGATTCAGTAAAAAAATAAGCTAATACTATAGTGAATAGAGTTAATAATACGGCTATTGTAAAAGGAGAGGGTAATACTCGTTTAAATATATTTTCGATAGTTTTTGTAAAGTTCATAGGCATTAGTCTAACAGTTAAAAACTATGGATATTTTGAGTTAAAAGATGAGAGAGAGTGTGTGAAATTTAAAAAGCCATTCCGAATAGTTCCGAAATGGCTTTTTAATAAATTAATAGCTATTGGAAATACCAATAGTAATATTGATGAATTGCCTAGAAAGGTAAATCATCATGATCTTGTTCTTTAAAATCAGAAGTAGGTTCAAAAGCATCTACTGGTGCAACTGGAGGCATTCCAGGAGCTCCACCTTGCGCAGCCATTTGGTTTTCAATTCTCCATCCTTGAATAGAGTTGAAATATTTAGTTTCTCCCTGTGGGTTAACCCATTCTCTACCTCTTAAATTGATAGATATTTTTACTGCTTGACCAACTTGGTATGAGTTTAATAAATCACATTTATCTTGAACAAATTCAATCATAATAGATTGTGGGTATTGTTCCTCTGTAGTTAAAACTACTTCTCTCTTTCTAAACCCATTACTTCCAAAAGTTTGAGTTTGCCCTACCATTTTAATCTTCCCTTGTACTTCCATTATTCGTGTATTAGTATGTAATATTTTCAGTGTCAAAAATAGTTAAAATTGAACAGTTTGACACACGTTTATAGTTGAAAAAACTATTGTTTGTAATTATTTTATTAACAATATTTTCCATGCAGTAGCTACATCTCCCTTTTCAAGATAGTCGTGTGCTTTTTTATGCATGTCTTCTTGGCTTGCTTCTAAAATATGAGCACAACGCTCCATAGTTTGTTTTTTAAATACTAAAACATCTTTGTCAGAAGGAATTTCTTCTACATTACCAAGCATTCCTAAATCATTCCCAGTTAATACTTTACTATTTCTAATGTGATCAGGAATAGCATCTACGCCAATTCCTAAAGTAGCTATAGGTTTAGGGATTTCAAAGAATCCTTCTTTAGCTCTACTGTAAAAACTTCCTCCTGCTCTTGCTACCAAATCAATTTTATGTTGATCAATTCTACCGTCATTATCTAAAATATCTTCTTGAATATGAACTTTAACAACCTCACAGATAATCATGTTTCCGGCACCTCCTTCGTCACCTAAAGGAACAACTTCAGTTACTTTGCATTCAAATTGTACAGGGCTTTCTGCTACTCGAAAAGGAGTTATTTTTTCAGAAGCTAACATTGTAAATCCTGCTTTGTCAAACTCATTTACTCCTTGTGCATATGCAGTACTAGCTAATGACATTTGATGTACCATATCATAATTTACTACATTAATTACAACTTCTTTTGTTGCAATACAATTGTCCAATGTATGTTTAGTAGTGTTATCTCGAACGCTTCTTGCTGGCGAAAACACCATAATTGGAGGGTTTGCACTAAAAACATTAAAAAAACTAAAGGGAGCAAGATTGGGGTTGCCTTCAGTGTCAACTGTGCTCGCAAAGGCAATTGGTCTTGGAGCAACACTTCCTAAAAGGTAACCATGCAATTTTGCTACAGAAATTTCGTTTGGATTTATTGATAACATATTTATTATTTTGATTTCAAAAATAGTTAAAATATGAATGAATAGATAACTCGTGCGTGTAAATACATATAGTATTACAAAAAACCTTATTTTAGTTACTTAAATTATTTTGTTAATGTTTGAAAATAAAAACTTATTTCGTTGGGTAAGCATCTTGATTTCCTCAATATTAGTATCCTTAATATTATGGAATACCTATACTTTTTTTCAAAATTTTAAAGAAGAAGAGCGTGTAAAAATGAATATTTGGGCACAAGCTTTTGATGATGTAAATAATAATGATGATTTAAATGCAGCGATTAATGAGTTGTCCTTAGAAATTTTACAAAGTAATCATACAACTCCAATGATTATAATGAATAATAAAGGAGAATATGGTTTGGAAAACATTAAAAATATTGCCAATAATGATTCTTTAAAGGTTAAAAAATTAATTAACCGATTTAAAGAAGAAAACACGCCTATTGAGGCAAAATTTAAAGGAACAGTATTGCAAACTATCTATTATGGAAATTCGTCTTTAATAAATAAATTAAAATACTACCCATTAGCATTAGTACTAATACTGTTTTTGTTCGGAAGTGTTGTTTTCTTTTTTTATAAATCAACCAAGAATGCGGTTCAAAATAAATTATGGGCCGGTATGGCTAAAGAAACAGCTCATCAAATAGGAACTCCATTATCGTCTTTAATTGGTTGGATCGAGATTTTGAAATTGGAAAATGTGTCAGAGGATACATTGCAAGAGATGACTAAAGATGTAGATAGGTTACAGACTATTACTGAACGATTTTCTAAAATAGGATCAATTCCAAAATTAGATAGAAAAAATATTATATCAGAAACTAAGCAGACATTTAATTACTTACAATCTCGTTCATCAAAATTGGTTCGGTTTTCTTTTGAGACAAAGGACGATGAAATTTATGTGAATTTAAATTCACAATTATATAGTTGGACTATTGAAAATCTAATCAAGAATGCGATTGATGCTATGAAGGGGAAAGGGCAGTTGTTGGTAAAACTATATCAATTGGAAGATGTAATTTACATACAGGTTCAAGATAATGGAAAGGGTATTTTAAAATCACAATTTAAAAAAATATTTGAACCTGGGCACACTACTAAAAAAAGAGGATGGGGATTAGGTTTATCTTTATCTAAACGTATTATAGAAGATTACCATAGTGGAAGAATAGCAGTTTTGTCATCAGAAATTGATAAAGGAACTGTTATTCAAATTAGTTTAAAAACAGTGGTTTAGAAATTTAAGCTATTTTGCTTAATGTTTCTATTTCTGAGCGTTTTTTTGATTTACGTAATAGTGAATATATTGCTAAGCAGAGTAAACTAATGTAACTTAGTAGTACTTTAATAGTACCTAGGCTAGCAATCATTAAGGCTATTGCTCCTAACCCTGGTCGACCAACTAATTCATATTCTGAGCCATTTTCAATTTCTATTGATAAATATAATGACCATAGGAACATTCCGGAAATTAACAATATGATGAATATTTCTGCTTTAGCGTATTTATATAGGGAGGGATATTCTGTAGTATGTTTTGTGTTTGGAATATTTAGTTTTAGAAAATTAAATATTTCTTTTTTGATACTTTTATTGTCAACATTTAAAAACTCGGTTGAATCACTTCCGTAATGAATGAGTATCTTATTGTGATTAATTTGTGACTCTATTTTTTTGATATACGAGTATGGTGTTCCTATAAGATTATCAGGAATATTATGTTTTTTTATTTCACTAATCTCATGTTCTAGTTTCTTTCCCTTAGAATAACTTTTATAGATGCAGCTATCTGCAATAAGAATTAAATTGTCAGATTTTGGAAGATTTGAAGTCCAGTATTTAAGCATCAAAATATTAATTTAAAAAGAAGCACTAATTTTTTTAGCAATATTTTTAAATTCTTCAGCTGATAATTGTTGCTTTTGGATAAAGCGCGCGTCTTCCATGGTCGTTAGTGGAATTAAGTGAACATGAACATGTGGTACTTCTAGTCCAATTACAGTCATTCCAATTCTTTTACAGTCAATTACTTTTTCAATGGCCTTGGCTACTTTTCTAGAGAATTTCATTAATTCCACATATTCATTCTCGTCTAAATCAAATATTTTATTTTCTTCTTTTTTAGGAATACATAGCGTGTGTCCTTTTGCATTTGGATTAATATCCAAGAAAGCTAAGAAATCTTCAGTTTCTGCAACTTTATAACAGGGTATTTCTCCAGAGATTATTTTTGTAAAAATGGATGCCATAATTTATATGTTTTATATTCTAGAAATGTCTAATATTTCAAATTTTATAATCCCATTAGGAACTTTAACTTCCGCAATGTCACCTACTGAATTTCCTAATAATCCTTTTCCTATTGGTGAGCTTACTGAAATTTTACCAGTTTTTAAATCAGCCTCACTTTCAGCAACTATTGAGTACTCCATTTCCATTCCGTTCAACTGGTTTTTTATTTTTACTTTAGAGTGAATTAGTACTTTAGAAGTATCTAATTGTGATTCATCAATAATTCTTGCGTTAGAGACTACGGTTTCCAGTTTTGAAATTCTCATTTCTAACATTCCTTGTGCTTCTTTTGCAGCATCATACTCTGCATTTTCTGACAAATCTCCTTTGTCTCTGGCATCAGCAATATCTTGAGAAGCCTTTGGGCGCTCAATATCTCTTAATTGATTTAACTCATCTCTTAAATTTTGTAATCCTTCTTCACTATAATAAGATACCTTACTCATAACGTCATTTTTTATTCCCTAATTATGGGTTTGTCATTTCGATGTTTTATCGATTGAAAAAATTATATAGTTAATTTCTCTTTTGTAGCTTAGCCGATGATAAAATTAACTATTGTAATTATACTAAAACATAAAAAATCCCGTTAAAAACAGGATTTCTATTAACAAATATAATAAATTTTGCCATTTATTGTAAATTTGAACTCATTTAAAATTAGACTATGAAAAAGATTTTGTTAGGTATATTTATAATTGTACTCTTTGGGAATTGTAAAAAAGACGATGCCATTCAATCTGGATGTGTAAGCGTATTATTACCTAATTATAGTTTTGATACTGGTAATGCAATTAATACAAATTTACCGCTGTACGGGCAGCTTGATTTTATAGGTAATTCATTATATATAAGTGGGTATAGTGTAAAAGGTTTTTATTTGTATAACACAGGGAGTTCAATAGTCGCTTTTGAGGCTAGTGATCCTGCCCATGGACCAAATAGTTGTTCACGAATGACTTTGTCAGGAATAGAATTGACTTGCCAATGTGATGATGGAAATAAATACGAATTATTAACAGGACAGCAAATTTCAGGGGATACCGGTAATTGTTTAAAAGCATATAGGGTTGAAAGAAACGGGAATATAATTAGGGTTTTTAATTAAGAAGTAGCATGGTTTTTTAATCTACAGAAGGTCTTTTTCTGTTAATTTTTTTATCTGATTGCTGCTTTTTGTTCTTCAGTCGTTTACGAATAACACTTTTGGGTATTTTAGTTGGTATTCTTTTTTTAGGAATTACTAAATTATTTTTAATAAGGTATAGTAATTTTTTAATTACCAATTCTTTATTTTTGTGTTGACTTCTACTTTCAGAGCATTGTAATATGATATTGTTGTTTTTGGATAATCTGTTTTGAAGTTTTTTTTCTAATAAACTTTTTTCTCTACCTGTAAGTCCATTTGAAATTAAAATATTAAAGGATAGTTCAATTTTAGAAGAAACTTTGTTCACATGTTGTCCTCCAGCTCCAGAGCTTCTAACGGCTTTAAATGAGCATTCTTGTATAATGATTGATGTATTCAAATCAGGATTGGTGAGCTGGCTTTAGAAGGTCGTTTATGTTTTTTACAGGATTAAATGTTTCTAGTGGTACTTCTACAAAAATGGTGTTCCAATTTGCCATAGCGCCGTTCCATAAGCCTGGTAGCTCAAGTGCTTTTAAATTTTTTCCTAGCTTTGTTTTAGCAGAAATAAATCCAGTACTCTCATCAATGTACTCTATAAGGTTATATTTTTCCCCTTTATAATTCTTAACCCCACAAACTAAGTCAACAGGGTTGAAATGTGTTGCATTTTTTAAAATGTCTTTTTGAGTTTTACTTCTTTTGTTTATTTGGGCGCTTTCAACTATTTGAAGGGATGTATTTCCGTTTTCACTTTTTATCCAAAATGGTCCACCACCAGGTTCCCCTTCATTTTTTACCATACCACAAACTCTAATGGGGCGATGTAATTTCTCAGATAAATATTCAATTTGATATTTTGTAGAGTATTTTTCAAATTCAGGGTTTACAACAATGTTTAAATTTTGAATTAAAAAATTAGCTATAGTGATTATCTCTTTTTCTGAGAGTATTCCGTTATCTAAATCTTTTTGATAAATAAAAATCTGAGCTTGTGTTTTTAGTAAAACGCCACCTAACATTTTTTTGTATGTAGATACAGTGTTATTTAAGTTAGAAGCAACTACGTTATCAATGTTTTTTATGAAGATAAGGTCTTCATTTATTTCATTTAAGTTTTCAATCAATGCTCCATGGCCTGATGGACGAAAAGTTAATTTATATTCGTCATCTCTGAAAACTTCATTTTTGGGTGTTACAGCTATTGTGTCAGTTTTGTGTTTTTGAAAGGAAAAAGAAACATCAAATGTGCAATTTGTTTTTTTAGAAACATGCTCTTGAATTTTATTCAATTCATTTTTAAATTTGTCTTTATGATTTTCAGAAATAGTAAAATGTAGTTTAGCTTTGTTTCTGTTTGAAGCGTAATATGATGCTTCAAAGAGATGTTCTTGAAAAGGAGTTGATATTTCATTTTTATACTGGTGGAAAGGGAGTAACCCTTTTGGTTGTTCACCGTAGTTTAATTTGTCTTTATCAAGGATTACTTTAACAAATGCTATGGCTTTTTTATCATTAGTTAATTGCTTATAGTTTAAAGGGAGTAATTTTTTTGCATCTTCGTAAAATGGAAATTTTTCTAATCCAAACAGAAACAGAGTCATTTCTGGGACTTTGTTTTTATTGATATAGGAGTTTATAGATTCTTTTTTTGGTTTAAATTCCTTTAGAAATTTAAATAAAAATTTAAACATTCTTGATGCGGCTCCAGATGAAGGTATGAATTTTAAGATTGAAACAGATTCTTTTTTTGATTCAAAATAATTAATAAGTTCTACTTTTTCAGTATCGTTAAATTTTAAAATACCACTGTTAATTGTTGCTGCATTTTTTAAATTAGTTGGGGCGATTCCAGTTTTGAAAACTTGTATTTGAGAAATTACTTCCTCAACGGTTAATCCGTTTTTTTTAATTTGAATAATATCCTCTGGTGTGAAACTCAATATGGTGGTTTTGTTTATTTTTTGAAAAAATATAATTATAGTAAATATATGCTTTTATAATTTGATGTGATAATGGTATTAAAAAACAGAACAATACATTAGTTTTTTTGATATACTTTCATCTCCATACCCATACCATAGTTGTTTAATCCTGATGCTAATAATTTATTGTTAGCAATGTTTTTTTTCTCAAAACGGATCCAACTATTGTTATTTAAAAAAATACGTTTAGTATAAGTTCTTTTATTAGGTATTTCATCTGTAAATGGTAATAAAGGGCGAAAAGTAGTAGATACTTTAACTATCCCTTTACGTGTTTTAACTTCTTGGTATTTTTTGTTAGGCAGTAATTTACCAAGTTTATCGGTGTACCCTAAAATTTGGATGGCTACAAATATTCCTTTATGAGGAATGAATATATCATTTTTTGTAATATCAAGTTCAAAAACAGATTCACTCTCTTGAGTTACTCTAAAAACTACTTTTTCATAGCTTAAGATGTCTCCAGGAAAACCACCTTCATTTTCGTAAAAGTTGACTTTAAATAAGGTCGAGAATGATCGTTTTTTAGTGTTTGCTCTTTTGCGTTTACTCCAGTCAGAAGCTTCAGTTTTTATGGGGAAATAAAGCTTTGTAATTTGTTTTGTTTTTTTCTCTTTATTTGGAAAAAACACTGCGATTTCAGATTCAATAGTGGGCAACCAACATTTGAAATAATCTTCATGTAAAGTAGGTTTTACCTTTCGTATTTTAAATTTACCTTTCGGTTTTACTTGTACTATTATTTCTTGTAGTTGATTGGTAGAAGGTTCTAGGGTGATTATTGATGCTAAATTTTCTGTTGCGACTTTCAAATCCTTGTACCCAATAGATGTAATGAAAAGAGAGTCAATATCACTGTACAATTTTTTAGTAAACACAAACTTTCCATCTTCATCTGCAAATAGTCCATTTCCATTTCCGAATGATATAGTAGCAAAAGAAACAGGTTCTTTAGTCTCTTTATCTTGTATTATTGTTTGTCCGAAACTAATAGTGCTAATTAGTAAGAATAATAAGAAATATGTTTTTTGAATCATTGTGATGTGTATTTTCTAATAACGTTGATAATGTACTAAATATTATAGATAAATCTGCTTATAGGAAAATTTATCTGTAGTCGGAATTTTAAAACCTAATTCCAATTGAATTCTTTTAAGATTTTAAAATAGAAGTCAAAGTCTTTTAATGGAATTTCTTTTAACCCTGTATTCATGTATAGTTCAGGAATGTCTTCAGACTTTAATAAACCAAATTCTTGATAACCATGATGGATATAACTGTAACTATCATAGTTTTTAAAATGAATATAACTGACCTCGTTATTCAAATATGCTTTTTTATAGTATGGATAAAACAGTAGCCAAAATCGTTCAAAGTTTTCTTTAGCTCCTAGATTATTCATTTCAGCTGTTGTGAAACTTCTCTGTATTAGTGCAAAAGATTTTCCTGTAGGATATGATTTTCGTTTTTGAGTAATTTCGTGTAAATCAGCAATATTTTCAAAATCTAATTCACTTACTACTTTATTTTTATGGATATCTTGGATAGAGTCAAATGTCAGTTTTTTAGACAATAAATTGGTGTATTTCCTTATTAGTCGATCTTTATTACCGATATCATTCAGCTTTTTCAAATCAAGTTGCTTGGCGAAATTGTTTTTCATCCATTTAAAATGATTCTCTAAATACATTTCTTTAAACCAATTTGATAGTTCACCTTTTGTAATTGATTCATAGTATATTTCGTTGCCACTAAGATAGATAAGTTGAAATCCATATTTCTCTACCAATACAGATAATTCTTCTTTAAAGAATTCTAAATCACCATTCCTAAAACTATAATTTATTAAACGATACTTTAGTTCTGGCTCATAGCCATATCTATCTTCAAGTGTTAAGATCCTTTTTTTTGCAATTGGGTAGTTTTCTTTCGAAAACATTACTATATAAGAAAGAGAATCATGAACAATGATATCTCGTTGATTTTGAGCAATTGTTGATGAAGAATATAGTATTATGAGAATGAAAAGAGGAAAATATTTAAACATAGAGGGCTTTTTGTAATGTAATTGGATTTATTTATTGTTTATTAATCCAACTGAATATGTTTAATAACGTTATAAGTTCTTAGTAGTATCGGAAAAATCAGTTCAAGCGGATTTTTCCGATACTCTCAAATATACAGCTATATTATTTTAAAGCCAGTGGATTTTCTACTTTGTTAAAGCGAAGGGTTCCTTTTGCTATTTTAATGTTTAGCTTTCTGTTTGAGTGTTTTTTAATATGATATCCTGAATATTCTTTTTCTGAGATAGTAATTAAATTATCTTGAACTGTTTTTGGTAATGCTCCAATAGTTGTTGAAATAATACATCCTTTGACATTCAAATTAAGGTCAAAAGGAATTTCATCAGAATATCCTAAAGATAGGCGAGTACCATAAACATCAAAATTAGCATTTTTCACATCCCATTTTTTAATATTTAAAGAACCATATTTTGCTTTTATATTTACTGGGAGGTTACGTTTGTGTTTTTTTATTTCCCCAATATTAGTAGTCAAGTACTCACTTTCTCCTTTTATTCCCCATACAACAGAACCGATATTTAAGGTACCATAATTACAATCTTCATAAATTAAATTGCCAATTGTTCCAGCAGTGATATTTGATGATTGCATTACACAAATTTTAAAATTATCAGCTTTTTCAATTTTAAAATCTGCATAGTAAGATGAAAGTACTAGTACTTTTGCAAAATCTACACTAGAACCCTGTGAATAACTTGTGCTAATAATAGAGGAAAGACTGTTTAATCTCCCTGCGATTACGCTACCATATCCAGCGCTTAGAAAAACATCTCCGTCAGTTTCATTGATGGTGATATTTCCGTACTGATTGTAGATGCCGAGTTTGGAAGTTTTAGGTACTCTTATTTGATAATGAATTTCTTTATGCTCTTTCATTTCATGAAGGCCTTTAGTCTCAAACAAAAGCTTTTTTTTATTACTTTTAATATTGCTGTCAATATGTATTTGTTTTAGGGCATCGTTTACTTTTTTCTCGTTATTTCCATTTACAATGATTTGGATATCAACACTAATTTTATCTTTATCCCACGTAATAATGTCAATGTTTCCATAGGAATTCCATACTACTAATTCGGTGTTTGGAAGTACTGTATATTCTTTATGTATTGTTTTTTCTTTAGTGTGTTTCCCTGTTCTTTTTCCTGTATTAGCTATTGTTAATAACGGTAGTAATAATAAAATAGCAAAGCAACATCTTTTAAATAGTTTCATTTTCAAGTGATTTAAATTCTTTAGTAATTTCAATTTGTTTCATTACGTTTTCTAGTAATTGTATGCGGTACTGAAAATTATTTATCAGTGCTTTAACAATTCGTTTATCGTAACTAATATTCAACTGTTCTTGCAAGTTTCGTTGTTCTTTCTCTAGTATTTTTAATTGGATAAAAGCATTTTCTATAATTTCCTGAGTATCTTCATTTCGTTCTAATTCAAGTTTTACCAATTCATTTTTAATTATACCTTCAAAGTGAAATTGTGCATTAGTTACTTCTTTGTGAAAGCTATTACTTGATGTATCCAATGCTATTGGAGTATGAGGAGTTTCAATTTGAAATAAAAATGAAGTAGCAGTACATAAAATAACTATTGCAGCAGCATAATAGAACCAAAGTATTTTTTTAGCGGGCTTTTTAGTAGCTTCTAGCTTTTCTAAAAAACGAGCATTATGGTTTGCATTCATTTCTTCAATATTTAGTTCACCTTTATTTTGGTAAAAAAAATCTTGTATGTGTTTATTTTCTTTATCCATAAGCGTATAATTTCTTTCGTAAGCTTTCTTTGGCTCTTGAAATGGTTGTTCTGCAATTACTGTAGCTAATTCCGGTAATTTCTACTATTTCATCATAGTCAAACCCTTCTACAAAATGTAAAGTTAATAGCAAGCAGTAATTTGGTTTTAAGCTTTTTATTTGTGTAAATATCTCTTGAACTTTAGCATCTGTTAGGTTAACAGCTTCTTCAGTTTGTTCTAATTGATCTTCAATGATTTCTAATTTAGTGAACTGAACTTTGTTTTCTTTTTTCAAATGATTGATAGCTTTGGTAACTACTATCTTTTTTAGCCAGCTTCCAAAGGCTTTTATTTCATTCAGCTTGTATAATTCATTAAATGCTTTTAAAAATGCTTCTTGAATAATATCTTCAGCTTCAAATGAATTTTGAACAATTCTAAAAGCAATATTATACATGGCGTCACAATACAAGTTGTACACACTCATTTGAGCCTGTTGGTTATTCAGTTTACATTGCTGAATTAGTTGTAAAGTATTTTTTGTGGCCATTAATTTAGTTAGTTATTATAGGGACAAAAATATTGTACTATTGTTACAGTTTTAGTAAAAGTATTTTAGGTTTATTTTTATGTATAAAAAAATCCGCACAGAGCGGATTTTAATAAACAGAGAATAATGATACTTGTTATTGTTAGTTTAACTCTTGTAGTTAATTTAGTTTAACACCGAACTGAAACCCAGTTTCTGAAATTCCGTGGTGGAATGATTTAACAAAGTCTACGCGAAGGATTCGAACTTTTCCCCACCCTATGTTACTTAAGCCAACGGCATATTCGCTATATGGTTTGTTTTCTTCTAAAATGGCAATATGACTAGAAAGGATTAGGTTGAAATTAAGTTTATTTAATAATGGGATTTTACCTAAAACGTATCCTTTAAAATTATGTTCTACATGTATTTCAGCGTAATTCTTATTTGTACTCAGTGAGTAGTATGGTAATAAAGCAAACTTTTTTAGATTATTGTTTTGTGTAAAATGTGTTAAGTTGCCATTGAAATGTTTAAAATCGATAAAAGAATTTTTATTAGCATCAGTAAAAAGACCTCCACTTATATTGTAGCGAAACTTTCCTTTATTTGATAAGGTCAGTTTTTGAGATATTTCTCCAGTGAATAAACTGTATTTGTAGTCAGAATCACTTGCAGCTATAGCACTTTCTATTCCAAGTCTGAATAAAGGTTTTTCACTATAATAACTATCATTGTATTTTCCGTTAGGGTAAGTGCTATATTCTTGGCCTAGTTTATATCGAGCATTTATTTTTAACTTGCTAATGTTGTGCTTTTTAAAGCTAGAAGAGAAGTCAATTGGTGATAAAGGGGTATTTGAAGTATAGTTTTTATCTTCGTCATTTAATAGCACATAATTTGTAGTGTTAATTACTGATTTCCTAATTTCATGAGAAGCAGTTATTGTAGTTCTAAAACCATTAAATAGTTCTTTTCCAAAAGATAATTTTCCGAAAGTGTTGTCATAAAACTTTGCATAATTATGCTCGAAAAATAAAGTACTTATAGAATTTTCAATAGGTTTTATTGGTTCGGAGTTATTAAATTGATTTAATTTTCTTCCAGCAGAAATATTTAATACGGGTTTTGAAAAATTATTAAACATTTTATAAAAATTACCAGATAATCTAAATTGGTCATCTGATAATCCGTAATTTATTTTTGTAGATAAACGGGTTCTGCTTCCTTTTTCCTCATTCCATTTGAAATAATATAAATTAATATCACTATTCCAGCCTTGAACAGTATTGTATTGAACAGAAAATAACGGAGAATCTACGCCCCATGACCATTTTTCATAACTATTTCTGTGATTGTATCCCATTAATAAATCACCTAGTTTAAATTTATTATTCTTTTTATCTATTGAATCTAGATAGACTTTTGATTCACGAATAATTTGAACACTATCCTTAAATTTGTAATCTTTCTTTTCAGAATTAGTCAATTGAATTGGTCTGTTAGCCTCCCAATAAAGATCTTCTTTTTCATTAGCTCCTTTTTCTATTAAAAAAACTTCTCTAGTAAATGATTTTTTATCAAATTCAGGACTGAAGTTATAGTTGCTATACATGGCGGTAAAAGTTCCATCCCCCTGCAATTTTAAAAATTTAAATTTAAAATCCATCGTTTGAGAAATCATTGTCCAGAAGTTATTATTTGGATCATTTCTAAAGTTTTGCTTAATTATCATCTCTTCAAAAGCAATACTTTGTAATTGCTTACCTGTTACTTTTAAATCAACCCCATACAGTTCCCATTGTTCATCAACAATGTAGATATAGCCTTCAAAAACTTTTTCTTGTGGACGTTTAGGGGTGATTTTTATTTTGTTAATAGCAATTCCGTCTTCATAAAATAAATCTTCTAATGAATAATTGTAATAAGAAAAACCAAATTTAGCTAAAGGAGAAATTACTTCAGTTTCTTCTAATTCAATAGTGTTGTCGTAAAAAGAAAAGTTGAATTCAGAAGCAGAATTAAAACTAAAACCTTGTTTTCTACCACTTACTTTGGAAGCTAGCATATGTTCTTTAAAGTTATTCGGAGCTTTAAATTTCACCTTTGACATAGTTTCTGATAAGTACACAATTCCATTTCTAGCAGAGTCTAGGCCTACAAAAAAGTCATCCATATCTTGTCCGAACATTTTTTTAGGGGCATTTTTTATACTGTAAATCCCTTTGGAATAAAAATCACAGGTATATTCCTTTATTCGTGATAAATTTTGTTTTTGTTGTGCTATCGTTTTTTTAATAATCGCTAGAGCTGGATCTATATTAGTATTAATGTTTACTACGTCCAAGGAAATTTCACTTTCTTCTAAAGTTATGTTAAGTGTATATGGCAGCTTGGTAATTGAAATTTTCTTTTTTAAAGTTTTGTACCCTAAGTATTGAAATACAACAGAGTAATGCCCTAATTTCGAAACGGATAATTCGTATGTTCCGTTAGTGTTAGATGTAGTTCCGGTATATGTGTCGGCCAAATAGATATTTACGTTAGTTAAGGCCTTTTGGTTTAATCCAGTAATTGTACCTTTAATTTGAGCTTGTGATCCCATTAGGAATCCAAAAATTAAAAGCATGTTTAAAATTGTTTTTTTCATCTAGTTAATTTTATTGTTGTTTTTAGATTGCACGAAATTAGTTTTATGTAATAGGTTTACAGGTAATAAAATCTTAAATCTATTGTAATGTTTGTTAATGATATTATAATCCTTAGTTATAAGACGTTGGTTTCATATAAATAGTTGTCTGAGTATTTTTAATTTATGGTCCATGAAATAATCTTATCTAAGACATTTTCACCAATGTTGTAGAGTTCCTAATAAGCCTTTTTCATTTCTTGAGCATAACTTATTTAAATAGGTTATGAAAATTAATAAGAGAAGGGTTGTTTTTTTAGATATGTTTTTAAACATAGGAATCTCCTAATCACTTTATATAAGTGATTGTAAATAGTGTTAACATGGGTGTTGTTATATTATTAGTTAAGCTTAGATTCTGATTTTTTTAAGCGTAACATTCCATTAGCTATTTTTAATAACATGTAGTTTTCACGAGATTCTTTAATGTAATAGCCACAATACCTTTGGTTATTCCCTTTATCGTCACAATGACAACCTTTAAGGTCAGTTGGAATTGAATTTAAGATGGATTCAGTTGTAGAACCTCTAGTGAGTAAATTAAAAGCAAAAGGTATTTTAGGGTTATACCCTAAGGCTAATTTTGCATTGTCAATATCAAACACGGCAGACGAGTTATTCCAGTTTTTTATATCAACATAACCGTAGTATGCTTCTATTTCTATTTTTTCTGTGGCGAAGCAATTTTCAATATTGGTAGTTAAGTATTCCCCTTTACCATTAATAGATGTATTTATGTTCTCAATAATTAATGAGCCATAATTACACTTGTATTTTAAGTTGTCTATACTGTTAATTACTCCGTTAGAAGAGGTCATCTCAACAATGTCTAGTGTTTCAGCCTTTTTAATTTTATAGTCACAAAACTGGCCTTTTATAGCACCATTCTTAATGTATTCAAACGTATTGTGTTGAGAGAAAGAGGTTTCTATTTTAGAGGTGCCCATTAATCTACCGGCTTTAATATTTCCGTAATAGGTTTTTAAAGAGATGGAAGCTTCTGATTCGTCAATAGAAATGTCACCATAATTATTATCAATATTTAAGTGACAGTTTTTAGGTATTTTTACTTGGTAATGTACTTCTCTGTATTCGTGATGCTTATAGGTTTTTTTCTTTGTTAGTAAGGTTACAATTCCGTCGTGAATATTTACACTATAACTCACATCTATTTTATTTATTAGTTGTTTGGCCTCAGTTTCATTTTTACCATTTACAATAACAAGTACATCAACAATTATTTTGTTTCCATCCCAGGCTGTTATGTCAATATTTCCATAAGAATTATGAATATTTAACAACATTCCTTCTACAAACTTAAATTCTTTGTGAATCCTTTTCTCTTCTTGGTGTTTCCCTTTTTTTATACCATTATTAGCAAATGCCATAATGGGTAAAAGGAATAAAAAACAAAGTAGATTTATATTAAATAATTTCATGACTCTCAATATTAATTTCTTTAGTAATTTCAATTTGTTGCATTGCGTTTTCAAGTAATTGTATGCGGTATTGAAAATTATCAACTAATGCTTTTATGATACGTTTATCATAATTTAGTTTTAATTGTTCTTGTAGTTTTAATTGTTCTTTTTCTAAGAATTCTAACTGTGACAATGCTCCGTTAATAAGGTTTTCTGTAGTTGTATTTCTTTCAAGTTCTAACTTAACGAGTTCACGCTTTACAATTCCTTCTAAATGAAATTGAGCATTAGAAACATCAGTAAAAGGATTTTCAACGGTAGTTTCTACTATAATTGTTTCGGTATTATTATTAGAGCTATATATACTGAAGACTCCGATACAGATAATAACTGCTGCAGCAATATTCAAATACCAATATTTGTTATTGTTTAATTCTTTTACAGGAGTATTTTTTTTCTCCAGTTTTTCAATAAACCTAGCTTTATGGTCTGAACTTGGAGTTTCAACATCAAACATATTTGTTTGGTTGTTGAGTAGCTGTTTTATATTGCTATTGTTTGACATTTGTCTAATTTTTTTCGCAAGCTACTTTTAGCTCTTGATATTACAGTTCTACAATTAGTGTGTGTAAATCCTGTTATTTCTACTATTTCTTCATAATCATATCCTTCAATGTAATGAAGAGTAAGTAGTATTCTATAATTATCTTTTAAGTTGTTTATTGTTTCTATTATATATTGAATTCCAATATCTGATGTATCAAAATCAGTATCCAATTCTTCATCAATTGTATTGCTTAACTTTTCAACATCAAGTGGATAGAATCTTTTTCTTTGCTTTAGATGAGTCAAACTTTTATTAACAACAATTTGTTTTAGCCATTTAGGAAAAGTAACTTCTTCCTGTAAGGTTTTTACTTTAGAAAAAGCTATAAGAAATGAATCTTGTGTAATATCTTCTGCTAAATCTTGTTGTTGTACTATTCTAAATGCGGTATTATACATTGCTTTAAAAAAAAGATCATAGATGGCAATTTGTGCCTTCTGATCGTTTATTTTACAATGTTTAATAAGTTGAATTAATTCGACTTGATGCATTTATAAATTAGTTAGTTGTAGTAAGGACTTTCTGCTTTTTGATTTGTTGCAGTTTGGCGTAATTATTTTTTTTTTGATATTACTAATCAAAAAAAGTGTTGTCATTTTCAAAAGCAGTTCCTATAACAACTAAGTCTGCTCCAGCCTGATAGATGTCCTTTATTTTCTTTTTTGATTTAATTCCTCCTCCAACAATTAATGGTATATCGATAGCACTAGCAACCGATGAAATTATTTTCGAATGGACTGACTGAGTTGCTCCTGATCCAGCTTCAAGGTAAATGAGTTGTTTTCCTGTATATTGTCCAGCTAAGGATGTATGAACAGCTAAATCAATATCCTTTTGAGGGATTGGTAAGGTGTTACTTACTTTTTGAACTGCAGTTTCAACACCACCTTCAATTAGTATGTATCCAGTAGGAATAATTTCTAAATTGCTTTTTTGTAATAACGGAGCTGCTTTTATGTGTTGTTCAATTAAGTATTCCGGATTTCTTCCAGATAGTAAACTTAATAATAAAATACCGTCAGCTTTATTAGTTACTTGATTTACATCACCAGGAAATAATAGTATTGGTAATGAAGTGTGTTTTTTTAGTTCAAGGACTAATAGTTTTGTTTCTCCATTGGCAACAATACTTCCTCCTACAAATATATGTGTGGCAGGACTAGAGCTAATTTTAGAGCAAAGTTGTTCAACATCAGAGTTATTTAGTTTGTCAGGATCCAACAGTATTGCTAATAACTTGTTGTTATTAGTCTTTGCCTTTAGTATATCTTGATAAATATTTTGCATTAGGCTTTTGGTTCATTTGTAGCATATACAAGTGTATAACCTTCAAAAATGTCAAAGTAAATTTCAAAACTTTCGTTGAAAGGTTCTTTTAAAATGTGTCCTTTAGTTTTTTTTCGGTACAGATTAAATTCATCTATAGGAAGGTGTTCAATAAATAGTAAGCCTCCGTCAGGATGGATTTTAAACAGGCTTTCTTTTGCACCCCAGATAACAGTTAATTGTTCCGTTAAATTCTCTTTTACAAGATAACCAGCTTCATTACCTATAAATTTTGAAGCTATACGTTGAATTTTATCTCTGTTTTTTTCAATATCTATCCCTATTTCTGTATCTGAAATAGCAATTGCTGAAAACTCAAACGAGTGAGAGATCGTAATTTTTCTTCCATCTTTTAAATGAGGCTTCCCATCTTCGGTATAATACAAGTCAAAATCGGATAATCCAGCGACTTCTAATAATTTTCGAACAGCTAAAAAACCTTTTTTGTGCGATTCTGATCGCATTCCTGAAGTACGTTTTTGACTTCGGTCATTTAATTTAATAGTCAATTCAAAATCATGTAATGATTCTTCTATTTTCCAGACAAATACCGTAGTAGTGTCATTGTGTATAATGGTCTTGTATAAAGGCATTTGAAATTGAAAGTTATTATGTAACTTTGCACACGCAAAAATTGCTAGATAAAACAAACCTACATATTTTTTTAGTAGGGATTATAAAAATAAATAAAAACAGCATATTATGAGTACAAAAACAGCTGCATATGTTCCGTTTAAAGTAAAAGATATTTCTTTAGCGGATTGGGGTAGAAAAGAAATTGAATTAGCAGAGGCTGAAATGCCTGGGTTAATGAGTTTACGTGAAGAATATAAAAATGAGCAGCCGTTAAAAGGAGCTCGTATTGCAGGGTGTTTGCATATGACTATTCAAACTGCTGTTTTAATTGAAACATTACAAGCTTTAGGGGCTGAGGTTACTTGGAGTTCTTGTAATATTTTCTCTACACAAGATCAAGCAGCAGCAGCTATTGCAGGTGCAGGAACAGCTGTATATGCGTGGAAAGATATGACTGAAGAAGAGTTTGACTGGTGTATTGAGCAAACATTATTCTTTGGAGAAGACAAGCAGCCATTAAACATGATTTTAGATGATGGAGGTGATTTAACAAACATGGTATTGGATAAATACCCAGAGTTAGCAGCTGGAATCAACGGATTGTCAGAAGAAACTACAACAGGTGTTCATCGTTTATACGAAAGAGTAAAGAATGGAACATTGCCAATGCCAGCAATTAATGTAAACGATTCTGTTACAAAATCTAAATTTGATAACAAATACGGATGTAAAGAGTCTGCTGTAGATGCTATTAGAAGAGCTACAGATATTATGTTAGCTGGTAAACGTGTAACTGTTTGTGGTTATGGTGATGTTGGTAAAGGAACTGCTGCATCTTTTAAAGGAGCAGGTTCTATTGTTACTGTTACAGAGATTGATCCTATTTGTGCTTTACAAGCAGCAATGGACGGTTTTGAAGTAAAAAAATTAGAAACTGTTGTTGCAAATTCTGATATCATTATTACAACTACAGGAAACAAAGATATTATTCAAGGACGTCATTTTGAAGCAATGAAAGACAAAGTTATTGTTTGTAACATTGGTCACTTTGATAATGAAATAGACATGGCTTGGTTAAATGGAAACCACGGTAACACAAAAGATACTATCAAACCACAGGTGGATAAATATAATATCAACGGAAAAGATATTATCATTTTAGCAGAAGGTCGTTTGGTGAACTTAGGATGTGCAACTGGTCATCCAAGTTTTGTAATGTCTAATTCATTTACAAACCAAACATTGGCTCAAATCGAATTATGGACAAATGTAGAAGCGTATAAAAACGAAGTATACATGTTGCCAAAAGAATTGGATGAGAAAGTAGCAAAATTACACTTAGCAAAAATTGGTGTAGAGTTAACTGAGTTGCGTGAAGATCAAGCATCTTATATAGGTGTAACTGTAGCTGGACCATACAAACCAGAACACTATAGATATTAGAGTTTTAGATTAAACATAAAAAAACCTCGTTTTACGAGGTTTTTTTATGTTTAATTTTTTCTATTTTAGGAAAAATCACAAGATGCTAAAATATATTGGACTTGGGAATAATCATTAATGATTCGATTTTCTGTTTCAGGATATTCCACTTCGAGTATGATGTATTTGTTAAAAACAAAAGTCTCTGAAAATATTATTTTCAGAGACTTTAATATGAAATGAATAAATAGAATATTATTTATTCATTTCAGTAATGTATTTTTTCAAAGCCATTGTCATTGATGGTGTTTCAGGCGATGGTGCTTTGATGTCTATTCTTAATCCGGCATCTGTAGCAGCTTTAACAGTAGTGTTTCCAAAAACAGCAATACGTGTTTCGTTTTGCGTAAATTTAGGGAAGTTCTTTAATAAAGAGTCAATTCCAGATGGACTAAAGAAAACTAAAATATCGTAAGATACATTCGCTAAATCTGATAAGTCACTTACTACAGTTTTGTATAAAGTGGCTTCTTTCCATTTTATTTTTAGTTCGTCTAAGGTAGTAGGGATTAATGGCTTTAATTTATCAGAAGATGGTAATAAAAACGTTTCGTTTTTATATTTCTTAATTAGTGGTACTAATTCAGGAAAAGTTCTTTTACCAACATAAATTTTACGTTTTCGATAAACGACATATTTTTGTAAATAGTAAGCTACAGCTTCTGATTGGCAAAAATATTTCATGCTATCAGGAACCTTAAAACGCATTTCTTCAGCAACTCTAAAATAATGATCTACTGCATTTCTACTGGTCAATATGACAGCTGTGTATTCAGAAAAATCAACTTTTTGTTTACGTACTTCTTTAGATTCTATACCTTCTACATGAATAAAAGATCTAAAGTCAATCTTTACTTTTTGCTTTTCAACCAAATCAAAATAAGGTGAATTTTCAACCTTTGGTTCTGGCTGAGAAACTAAGATAGTTTTCACTTTCATACTCCCAGATTATTTTAAATATTTAGTTAGTATTAAAACGGCACCAATTAAAAGGGGGGCGATTTCAAGAGCGCAAAGATACAAAATAAAATAAAACCAATGCTTTAAAAATATTTTTTGATTGTACAGTATTATAATTGTGATACTTATCAGGTAGAGAGAAAGGAAAAAAATAATAGCTGTATGTATCGAAAACTTACTTGGATTAGGTAAAATGTATAAGAAAATGATGTTTGTAAAAAATAAAAAAAGACTGATAAAATTAATACAAGTTAGCTTCTGAAAATTGTAGTTTTCAAAAAAGGAACTTAAATCTAGAATTTCAAAAATGATTTTTTCAATCAAATATTTTGAGATAAAATAGCAATTTATGAAAATAAAAATAATTTTAAAAAAATAAATATCAAATTTAGTGATGGAGTCTAAATATTTTAATGAAATGTATGTGAAAATCGATATGTTTATTGTGAAGAAAAGATAAAATAGGCTATTGAATAGATTACTTTTTTTATTTCCTTTATTGTGTAAGATAAAATATTTACCATTGGTGAGTACGCTTAAAAACTCTTCAAACTGATAGCTATACATTTGTTTGAGACACATGATAACTAATAATGAACCTAAAAGCAAATAGGTTAAGTGTTCGTTATATTCAATATTTCGTATTATGAATTCCATTGTTGCAAAACTACTCAAATTAAATGTAGTTACAATTTTAGAAAATATTAATAAAATTAAAAATTTAAAAGATTACTTTTACCCTCAATATGAGAGATACGCTAGTTGTTATACCTACATATAATGAAATTGAAAATATTGAGGCAATTATCAAAGC
>Ga0209291_1000064_pt1 | contig 102926 bp, 78 predicted proteins | sample GOMGulsemesocosm_FD_184633 | JGI IMG/M metagenome (GOLD analysis project Ga0209291, IMG submission 184633) | Methane-oxidizing microbial communities from mesocosms in the Gulf of Mexico - GOM9B Gulf of Mexico (SPAdes) (version 2) | ecosystem: Environmental > Aquatic > Marine > Cold seeps... | reverse complement strand
AGTATACGGAGGAGACAAAGCAGTGCATTTCTCAGCAGCAGAATTAGCATTTTCTAAATTAGTTTACACTCCTAACGCGCACACTGTTGTGATTGCTTTAGATAACGGAACTAGTATCAATGCTATCTTACAAGATATTCAATTTCACCCAGTATCTGACAAAATCTTACATATAGATTTTTACCAGTTATTTGAGGATAAAGAAATTGCTATGAATATTCCAGTAAACATTATTGGAAACGCTCCTGGTGTAATGGCAGGTGGGGTTTTAAGCCGTAACAAACGTAAATTAAGAGTAAAAGCTTTACCAGCGAACTTACCTGATTTTATTGACGCTAACGTGTCTGAATTAAATATTGGAGATAAATTAGTTATTACTGATTTTGCTAACGAAAAGTATACATTCTTACAATCAGAAAATACTGTTGTTGCTCAAGTAAGAGTATCTAGAGCCGCAATGAAAGCTGCTCAAGACGAAGCTAAAGCAGAAGCAAATTCTGATGCTCCAACTGAAGAAGTTGCTGCAGAGTAATTTATAGCTTAAATAATATTTTTAAAAAAGCATTCAACATTTGTTGAATGCTTTTTTATTTTTGCATAAATTAAAATAAATATCATGTTTCAATGGTTGATTAATATATTTAAACAAAAAGAAACATTTATACTCAAAGAAACAGATTGTATGAAAAAATTCTTAATTGTAGGTTTAGGAAATATTGGGAGTGAATATGAAAACACGCGCCATAATATTGGTTTTAAAGTATTGGATCATCTTGCAAAAAAAGAAGACCTTACTTTTGAAACACAAAAGCTAGGAGCACTAAGTACTTACAAACTTAAAGGACGTAGTTTTTTATTACTAAAACCTTCCACTTATATGAATTTAAGCGGTAAAGCAATTAAATACTGGCTAACTAAAGAAAATATCCCACTAGAAAACCTTTTGGTCATCACTGATGATTTAAATTTACCTTTCGGAAGCTTACGCATAAAACTGAAAGGAAGTGACGGTGGACATAATGGATTAAAAGACACACAGCTGCAATTACAAACTACTAAATATAACAGGTTCCGTTTCGGGATTAGTGATGAATTTAGTAAAGGACGTCAAGTAGATTATGTTTTAGGAAACTGGACTACAGAAGAAAACGATAAGCTTTCTGAACGACTTGATAAATCCATTGAAATTATAAAATCATTTGGTCTTGGAGGAATGAATAATACTATGAATAGCTTTAACGGTAAATAAGTATAATCGTTAATATTTTTTTATCTTTATCACTGATTTTATTAGCACCAATATGTACACTAGAATTATATCATGAAAACATTTCATTCTATTGAATCTTTTACCTCAAAAACTCCAACAGTACTTACTATTGGCACTTTTGACGGAATTCATATTGGGCATAAAAAAATACTTGATCGCCTATTAAATACTGCTAAGAATCAAAAATTACAATCGCTAGTTCTAACCTTTTTTCCACATCCCAGAATGGTGCTACAAAAGGACTCAAATATTAAGCTAATTCATACCATTAACGAACGCGCTAATATTTTAAATATATTAGGGCTTGACAATTTAATCATTCAGCCTTTTTCAAAAGAGTTTTCTCGCCTTTCTGCTACAGAATTTGTGAGAGACATTCTGGTACATCAACTAAATGTAAAACATATTATTGTCGGTTACGACCATCGGTTTGGACGAAATAGAACAGCCAACATAGAAAGCTTAAGAGAATTTGGAGAAATTTACGATTTTACAGTGGAAGAAATCTCAGCTCAAGATATTGATGAAGTTGCTGTAAGCTCTACAAAAATAAGAAACGCTTTAACTGAAGGTAACTTACAAACTGCAAATACATATTTAGGCGCAACTTTTCAATTAAATGGTACAGTAACAAAAGGAAAAGGGATAGGGAAAACAATTGACTTCCCAACTGCTAACATTCTTATTTCAGAAGAATATAAACTAATTCCTAAAAACGGAGTTTATATAGCAAAAGCCTCTATAGAAAATAACACCTATCTTGGCATGATGAATATCGGAAACAACCCCACAGTAAATGGCGTTTCACAAAGTATAGAAATTCATCTATTTAACTTTAATACCGATATTTACAATAAAGATATTTCGGTTGAATTACTTAAGCGAATCAGAAGTGAACATAAATTTGCATCTATAGACTCCCTAAAGCAACAACTAGTAAAAGATAAAAACGAAGCATTAACCTATTTTGAAAATTATGAATAATTTCTTATTCAAACAAGTAGATAATTCCTCATTAATCGTTTTTCGAATCATATTCGGGCTCTTAATTTTTTTAGAATCTGTAGGCGCAATATTCACAGGCTGGATAAAACGCACACTTATTGACCCTGAATTTACGTTTACTGTAATTGGCTTTGAATGGATACAACCGTTACCTGGTAATAGCATGTATTTTTATTACTTAATTATGAGTATTCTAGGGTTGTTTGTAATGTTAGGATATAAATACAGATGGAGCATGTTAGGGTTTACCATACTCTGGAGTACAACATACTTAATGCAAAAAGCCTCCTATAACAATCATTATTATTTACTCATTTTAATTTCTGCATTTATGTGCCTGGTACCAGCTAACAGGTACTTATCAATTGATGCCAAACAAAACCCCGAAATTACTTCTTACAAAATGCCCAACTGGGCTAAATGGGTTTTTATTGCTCAAATGGCAATTGTATATACTTTTGGATCAATTGCAAAGCTATACCCTGATTGGCTGAATACTTCAGTTGTTGAACTATTAATGAAGGCAAAAGAACATTATTATATTGTAGGTGATGTACTACAGCAAAAATGGGTACATTATATTTTAGCTTATGGTGGTATTGCTTTTGACGGGCTGATTATTCCTTTATTATTATTTAAGCCAACACGAAAAGTCGCTTTTGTATGCGCTATCTTTTTTCATTTATTTAATGCCATTGTATTTCAAGTAGGGATATTTCCTTTTTTATCACTAGCATTTTGCTTATTCTTTTTTGAAGATAAAATAATCCATAATCTATTTTTAAAACAAAAACCTTTTTATCCTTCAGACGAAGTTATAATCCCAAAAACAGCATCAATACTTAAACCAATACTATTCGTATATTTCTGTATTCAATTACTGCTTCCCATTCGTCATTGGTTTATACCAGGTGATGTTTTACGTACCGAAGAAGGGCACCGATTAAGTTGGCGAATGATGTTACGTACAAAATCTGGAGGAATCAATTACAAAGTCGTCGACAAAGAAACCGGGAAATCGACAATTATAAATCATCGCAATTTTGTTAGCCCGAAACAACACCGATTACTTGCAACAAAGCCAGATGTAATTTGGCAATTCATACAGCATTTAAAAGCTAAATACAAGGCTGAAGGGAAATCAGTTGAAATATACGCTATCAATAGTAAAATTAGCATAAATGGAGGTAAATATAACCTTTTTATCAACCCAGAGATAGACTTAACTACTATTGAGTGGAATACATTTACACATAGCGATTGGATACTAGATAACACTCCTTTACGAAAATCTATTTCACCTAAATGGAAACTTAAATAATTAATACAAAATGGTATAACATACAAACGCCCTCTATTAACAATAAAGGGCGCCTATTTGTTCAACTTTACCTATTCTCTTTGATAATACACCAATTAAAGTACTATCAATGTCCTCACAGTTAAAGCAAGCTATTTGGGCTTCTATATTATAAAACAGCTTAGCTGAAAAACACCCTACTTAAATTCAATTCTAAGGTACATTTGCTTTATTTTAAATCAAAAAAAATTAATGGGTTTTAAAGAATAATATAATCAGGATTTGTATATAAAGTAAATACTCAAAAATTAAACCTGAAAACGCTTCCGGAAATAATTATTTTCACCTCAACCACTTAAATGCCAGTAAATTAACAATATTTCTAATTGAAAATTTTAGCAAAAACACTAACTTTACAATCTCCTCAAAATCACTTATTTAACACTGTTTTAATTACAAAAAACAGCGTCAATATTAACATTAAACAACAATACTATGTCACGGATAAAAGTTTCCCCAATAGGTAAAGTGGCACTTGTTAGTGGTTCAAATCGAGGAATAGGAAAAGCTATCACGATTGAACTACTTGAAAGAGGTGCAAAAAAAGTGTATGCCGGTGCAAGAAACCCAAATACATTAAACGATTTAAAAAAAAAATATGGAGATAGATTAGTTCCTATTACGCTAGATGTTACTAATGACCAATCAATTGATAAGGCAGCCAAAATAGCTACCGATGTTGAAATATTAATTAATAATGCAGGTATCTTTTCTACAGGGGGCTTCTTTGCAGAAAACACCTATACAAGTTTAAAAACTAATTTAGAAGTAAATGTATGGGGCTTAATTAAATTAACCCATGAATTAATTGATTCCCTAAAAAGTAAAGACAGTGCCGCTATTGTAAACATCGCATCACTCGCTGGTTTAGCAAATATGCCTATGGGAGCAACATATTCAGCTACAAAAGCTGCCGTACATAGTATTATACAAGGAATGCGCGGTGAGTTAATAAATGACAATATTTTAGTTATTGGAGTATACCCTGGTCCAATTGATACTGACATGGCCAAAGATATTGATATGGAAAAAGACACTCCTCAGCATGTAGCAATGGAAATAATTAAAGGCCTAGTAGAAGGAAAAGAATATGTGTTTCCTGATGAAATGTCAAAACAAATAGAGCCTTTTTATTATACTGACCCAATAGCAGTAGAAAAACAATTTAGCCTGTTTATAGCTTCCGAACTTCAATAACAATTTCATTAATCTAAAACAAACAACTACAAATTAACATTCTCCAAAGCCTTTTACTTATAACAATTTTTTAAAGACATTATTTGTCATTTGGTAAACTACAAAAACCTAACTATGAAAAATTTTATAATCTTATTCTTATTACTAATTACTTATGCCTCAAATTCACAAATAAAAGTAATAGACAAATCTATTATTGAAATTTCAACATTAAATAAATTTGACTTGCTAATGGAGTCCTTAAGCAAAGATGTCGTTAATGATTTTTACTTTGTTACTTATAGGAATTATACAACCTTAACAGACATCAAAAAGAGGAAGTTAAACACTTTTAAAGTAGGCTCAATTGATGAGGTAAAGGAACTAAGAGAGATGATGTTAGATGTGTTGAATAACAAAAAAGATGATGTAACTATTAATATTGGGGCTAACCACTTAAAGCTACAAAGAAAAGCTAATAGCTTCATTACTATTATTAGTTATGGAGATGGCAGAAAAGGATACATGAATAACCTTTCAAGGTCTGATATAAAAAAGCTATTCCCAATCGATAAGTTAAAATAAGTACTAAAGGTTGTTGTTAATTTGACGGGCTGTTTTATGCAATTTTTTTCACATTGTAAAAACAGGAATTGAGAATAATGATTGATAAATACCTACAAAAAAGGGTTTCACAACTTAACAATTAAACATATATTCACAAAAAACTAACTATGAAAAGATTACTTACTTTACTCTTATTACTAACCACTTATGTTTCAAAAGGACAAATTGAAATAATAGAAAAACCTATCATAGAAATTTCATCACTGTGGTCATTGGTATCAGACGGAAGTCACTAAGCAAAGACAGTGCCGACAACTCTTACTTTGTATCCTATAGAGATGCCTCAAATATTAATATTCCGTTTTAAAAAGACCTATGAAGAAACTGAAAATTGGAGAAAAAGAATCGGTAATTGAATTGAGAGAAGTTATTTTAAATATATTTATTAAAAAACAAACAGACCTAACTATCAAAATAGGTGAAACATTATTGAAATTCAAAAGAAACGGAAAAAGATTTACTACCTTAATAACTTATTCCGATGGAACATCTGGAGTAATGGACGGAACTACTAAGTCTCAGGTGAAAAAATTATTCCCTATTGAATTTCTTTAATAAGTTTTAAAAAAGAAGCCTTTTTCGTTCTATAAAAAAGACTGTTTTCGTAACACCAAAAAGGCTACAATACAAAAACCATACAACTTAAAAAGACAAAACCCTCTAAATCTAAAGACTAGAGGGTTTTTAAGTTATCCCACAAGGATTCGAACCTTGACTGACAGTACCAAAAACTGAAGTGCTACCATTACACCATGGGACAATGCGTGATTGCGGGTGCAAATCTACAAGAAATAATGATTCCAACAAATATTTTTTGCTAAAAAATTACTTTTTATTTCACTAATACTATAACTTACTATTACAAAGTTACATACAATCCTATTATTTGGCAATTCTTTAAGATATTTTAAGGGATAATTTTTAGTACTTTAGCCACTTTCAAAACTAAACCAAATGACAGCAGAAAGCTTTTTTAAATGGAATAAAATATTAGGTTGGGCAGTATTTGCTATTGCATTAATCACCTATGGTTTGTGTGTAGAACCAACCGCTAGTTTCTGGGATGCGGGAGAATATATTTCTACCTCAGCAAATTTAGCTGTAGGACACCCACCTGGAGCACCATTATTCCAAATGCTAGGAGCATTTTTTGCCATGTTTGCTTTTGGGAACACTGATAGTATTGCCGTGATGGTAAACATGCTTTCGGTTGTTTCTAGTGCATTTGCCATTTTGTTTATGTTTTGGACAATTAGTATGATTTCCAGAAAACTTGTAGTTGAAGACATTAAAAAAATTGGAAAAAACAAAGGAATTGCTGTTTTAGGAAGCGCTATGGTTGGTTCGCTAGCCTTTGCTTTTACGGATACCTTCTGGTTTAATGCTGTTGAAACAGAAGTATATGCCATGGCAACATTTATCATGTCCTTACTATTCTGGTTAGGATTAAAATGGGAAGAAGACATGGACAAACCAAGAGGAAACAAATGGCTTCTTGTAATTGCTTTTGTGATCGGATTATCTTTTGGGGTTCACTTTATGGGGCTATTGACCATCCCTGCTATTGGTTTAATTTACTTCTTTAAAAACTACAAAACAGTAACCGTAAAAAACTTTATTATAGCCAATGTCGCTACAATAGCAGTATTGTTATTTATTTTTAAATTATTACTACCAAATGCATTATCATTTTTCGGGTGGATGGAAGTATCGCTAATCAATGGTTTAGGGTTACCATTCCACTCAGGATCTATTATTGCCTTCTTATTAATAATTGCTGCTTTTTACTACGCATTAACTTTTACACGTAAAAACGGATACGTAAATGCAAATACACTTACTTTATGTGTATTATTTATTTTTATAGGATTCTCTTCCTGGACAATGTTACCTATTCGTGCAAATGCCGGAACAACCATTAATGAGAATAACCCAGGGAACGCACGTGAATTACTAGCTTATTATAGTTTAGAACAATACGGACATAACCCGTTTTTATACGGACCTCAATTTACAGATCAGTACGCTGGAGTTAACGAAAACGACCCGTATAAGGACGATAAACCAAAATACGAACAGGATGAAAAACTAGGTAAATATGTTGTTGTAAATAACTATATAAATGCCGGCTTTAATCCTAATGAAGATCATTTAACTGTTTTTCCTAGAATGTGGAGTTCTGAACATGCCGAGCGCTATTTACAGTTTATGGATGTTGAAGTTACCGTTAAGTCTGAATTTTTTGGCAAAAAAGAATTGCGCCAAATTGTTGCTGAATTTAACAATGATGTGCAACTAGGACAAGTTGACCCTGAAGAACAAATTGATTTTATTAAAAAATTCAGTCAATACATCGATGTCAAGAAACCTACGCTAATTGAGAATTTCAGGTTTCTATTTCAATATCAATTGGGAGATATGTATGCTAGATATTTTTTATGGAATTTTGTAGGAAAACAAGATGACATTCAATGGAGAATGAGTAATAACGGAAATTGGATTAGTGGAATCAATTTTATTGACACCATGCTTCTAGGGACCTCTCAAGATAATCTCCCAAAAGACATTAAAGAGAATAAAGGCCGAAACACCTATTTTTTCTTGCCACTTATTTTAGGAATTATCGGACTGCTTTTTGTTATGAAAAAAGACTTAAAACTTTTTTGGGTCCTATTAGTTTTCTTCCTGTTTACTGGACTAGCTATTCAAGTATACACAAACGTTAGACCTTTTGAACCTAGAGAACGTGACTATTCTGTTGTAGGGTCATTTTATGTATTTGCTATCTGGATTGGTATTGGAGTCCTGAGTTTATATGAAGGGCTTAAAAAATACCTTACACCAAAAATCACAGCTCCATTAGTAACGATAGTTACTCTATTGGCAGTACCATTATTACTTGCCAATCAGAATTGGGATGATCATGACCGATCAGGAAAATATACAGCGCAATCAATGGCAAAAGCCTATTTAGATTCTTGCCAAGAAAATGCTATATTATTTACCATTGGAGATAATGACACGTTTGCCCTATGGTATTTACAAGAAATTGAAGGACACCGAAGAGATGTTAGAGTCATCAACACTAGCTTGCTGGCTACTGATTGGTATATTGACCAAATGAAAAAGAAAGCCTATGAGAGTGACCCTATCCCATCTCAATTAACACACAAACAATATCGTTGGGGAACAAGAGATGCTACTATTTACCAAGAACGCACAAAAGACACCATTACCATAAAACGATTGATGGATTTCCTTTCCTTAGACAAGGAAGAGGTAATGGCTGAAATGCAAAGTGGTCAGAAATATCACACCTACCCTACTAAAAACATCCGTGTACCAGTAGATAAAGAAGCGGTATTAAGAAATAAAATTGTTTCTCCTAAAAATGCTGGAGAAATTGTATCGGACATGTACTTACGTATCAAGAATGATCAGTTGTCAAAAAACAGATTATTAATGCTTGATATATTAGCAAACAACAATTGGGAGCGTCCAATATACTTTTCTGGAGGAAGTAATGATCCTGCCGAATTTATTTGGTTAAAAGACTATTTACAATATGATGGTATAGTTTATAAGTTAGTACCCATTCATTCACCAATAGACAAGGATAATCCGTTTGACATGGGATTCATTGATACTGACTCATCTTATAAAAAAATCATGGCCTGGGATTGGGGTAATTCTGGTAGTGATGATATTTATCACGATGTAGAAACAAGAACAAACGCTTTTAGTTATAGAGCAAGTATTGCACGGGTTTCTGAAAAATTAATTGATGAGAAGAAATTTGACAAGGCTGAAGATTTAATGGATTTAGCAATGGAAAAAATGCCTGTTGATAAATTTAAATTATATACGCTTGTTGAACCTTTCTTAGATGGATATTACAGAATTAACAAACCAGAAAAAGCAAGAAAAGTATTTAATGATTTAGGATTCATGTATAAGGATCATTTAAATTACTATAAAACACTTTCGCTTGAAGAACAAGAAGTAATAACTCAAGATATACTTACTGATCTAGAGCGTTATAAAACCATTATTATTACTGGTATTGAAAACAAAGATATTAGCATTATAAAAGAAGAAATTCCTTATTATCTAAACGCAATAAAACCGTTCAAACCACTAATGCACCAAGTAAATTACGGCATAAGTTTAGACAGATTAATAGAGGGATTATATAAAGCTGGGCTAAACAAAGAAGCCAGAGCTTTATACTTAAAGGAAGTTGCAAAAGTACAGAAAAACATAGGTGCTGCAAGCAAGCTTAACGAAGAACAAATGTATGGCTTTGCAGAACAAATTTTAATGGATATTACGGATTATAAAAAATTATTACGTATCGTTCACAAAAATGATGATAGTATCTTCTTTAATAAAGAAAAAGCAACTTTTGATAAAAACTTAGACAAGTTAGAAACATTCTTCATGCCTGAAGATGATAAGAATGATACAATTCCTTTAGAAAACCCATTAAAGTCAGGATTATAAAATTCCATAACCCTCACTATAGTAACTTATTCTGAACAAGAGAGAAATACTATAGTGAGGATTAATCACTTTATCAGCACGATGTAATTTATTGTCCTTTAACATGATGCTTTACTTTGCAAAAACACCCAATATCATTAAACGTATTTTCCCTAAACTTACTTGGGACATTCCTAGTGAAAAAAAGATAATCTATTTAACTTTTGATGATGGTCCAACAGAGCATATCACCCATTGGGTTTTATCAGAATTGGATAAATACAACGCTAAAGCGACATTTTTTTGTATTGGTAAAAATGTAATGCATCATCCATCTATTTTTCAAGATATTCTAAAAAAAGGACATGCTATCGGCAATCATACTCACAACCATATAAACGGCTGGAAAAAAACCTCAAAAGTTTATATTGAAAACATCAAAAAGGCTCAAAAAATAATTGATTCAAACATTGGCAACTATAAATTGGCATCTCAAAAACTTTTTCGGCCTCCATATGGAAAAATACATACCAATGTGGTTAAAAATTTACTAAACAAAGATTATCAAATTATCATGTGGGATGTATTGAGTGGAGATTTTGACTTATCAATACCTAAAGAAAAATGCTTGGAGAATGTAATTACTAATACCACCAAAGGAAGCATAATTGTTTTTCATGATAGTGTAAAGGCCTCAGGGAATTTAAAATTTGTTTTACCAAAAGTACTCGCTCATTTTAGTAAGAGAGGTTATCAATTTGAAGTAATACAAAGCCAATAGACAATTGCCTAACAGACTTACTTACTGTGATTTAATCGTTATTTTACCTCAAAAACAGCATTTTTTTTCTTAATTTTGTGTAAGTGTTGTTTTATAATCTTCATATATCTCCTCAGAAACACACCTAATAATTGTTATTAGCGTGATTTACTTTTCATTTAAATTTTGCATCATGAAAAACTTAATCATTTCCCTAGCTATTTGTAGTATGTTATTCATCTCTTGTTCATCTGATGATGACAATGCAGCTAACGGTGTCCAACCTCCACAAAATCAAATTACTGATAGTAGGGATAACCAAATTTACAAAACTGTTCAAATTGGCACACAAACTTGGCTTGCAAAAAACTTAAACTTTAATGCCAATGGTAGTATGTGTTATGATGACAAAACATCAAATTGTTTTGTTTATGGTAAACTATATAAAGGTGATGAAGCGCAAATTGCCTGCCCTAATGGATGGCACTTACCTACTGTAGCTGAATGGCAAACACTTTTTGATTATTTTGGAGGTACAGCAACAGCACATATATTTGTAGCCCCCGGCGCTACTTTACAAGGAAACTTAGTTAATTTCAATTTATTAGCTGGTGGTCAACAATTTGTAAACTATCAAGATTTAACTATAAAAGGACATTATTGGACATCTACAGATGGAGGATATCCCGACTCATTTAAAAATTTAACATATATACCTGGTACATCGGTTTCCCTGTCAGGAGGATCATCCTTAAGTATCATGAAAAGTTGTAGGTGTATTAAAAATTAAATTGATAAAGTACTATTATTTTTTCACAGAGGAAAATTATGATCTTGAAGCCACCAATTGTATTATACGTATTCCTGAATTAGACCGATTAAGGTATTCGCATCTTGCTCTCCAGATTGGCGCCATTTCATCTCACCAGCTTTGTAAATCATTAATGTTGGTAAACCTTTTACGCGAAGTGCTTCTGCTAATTGTGTGTTTTTGTCTACATCAATTTTAATCACTTTTGCTTTATCACCTAAAGCCGCTGCAACATCACGTACTACAGGATGCATTGCTACTGATTGCTCATTCCATTCCGTATAAAAATCTAATAATACTGGAACTGAAACATCTATTAATTGACCGAATTTAGACATAATTGAACTAATTTATTTTTTAAATAGATACTCGAAAAGTACTCCTATCTATACAAAGTTAACCTTTTTAACTGATTATGCTGTTTTAGCACCTTTTTTCAATTTTATAACGGTTATCTCTGGCCATATCCCCACTCTTCCTGCAAAACCATGAAACCCAAAACCTCTGTTTACATTTACATATCTTCCAAATTCTTCATACAAACCTGCCCATTGTTTGTACATAAAACTAGAAGGGCTCCATTTTATAAACCCTGGTATTTCAATACCCATTTGCAAACCATGTGTATGCCCACTAAGTGTTAGATGGTAATTAAAATCATTTTCTTTTACCTCATGCTCCCAATGCGAAGGATCATGACTCATTAACACTTTAAAATCTTTCTGATTTACTAAAGTGGAAGCTTTTTTTAAATCACCTGCTTGCTTCCAACCTTTTCCCCAATTTTCTACTCCAACAAGTGCTAATTTTTGATTCTCCTTTTCAATAAATCGAGATTCATTTAAAAGCAATTCAAAACCGATTTTTGAATGAATATCTTTAATAGCCGTAAAGTTTGCTTTCTTATGGGCTTTAGTTTTCCATTCCGCATAATCACCATAATCATGATTACCTAAAATTGAATATTTTCCAAAAGGTGCTTTTAATCTTGAAAACATATCTATAAAACCATCCATTTCTTCCGCTTTATTATTTACAATATCTCCTGTAAACAATAATAAATCTGATTTTTGCTCTGCTACTAAGTCTACTGCATATTGCACCTTAGATTTATCCGTAAAGCTACCTGAATGTATGTCCGAAATTTGTGTAATTGTAAAACCATCAAATGCTTCTGGCAAATCATCAAAAGCCAGTTCATACTTTAATACTTTAAAATTGTACTTCCCTTTGGTAATACCATATAAAAAAGATGCAAATGGAATAGCAGCAATTCCTAAAGCAAGTTGTGCAATGAATTTTCGTCTTTCTGGAATAGATTTTACTTCTGAAGCACCAATCATCCTAAACCCTTTTACAAAAATTCTATACACATCTTCCCCAAACATACTAATAAGCAAAATTACTTTTGGCAATAGAAACATTAACAATAACGAGAACGCATATTGAAATCCTTTTGTTTGCCCATTTTCTTTTGAATAGGTAAGAAATACAACAAAAAAAGGCACATATACAGCTACTGCAACACCGATCCATATCCAACGATACAGTTTTTCTTTTGTTAATACTTTAAAGGCCTGAAACGCATATATTTCTATAAACAAAAAGACAATTGACATTATTAGTAATGCAATATAAAACCTAGACATACATTTGATTTTTCTCAAAGATACTAAATTGAGAATCGTAAGGTTTTCAATTCTATAAAAATTAACATACATACTCTCATTTCATTTTTATATTTTTACCTTTCAAGATTCAATTTTCAATTATGTCAGCAGAAAAAAGAGTGTTTTTATTAGATGCCTTCGCATTGATTTTTCGTGGTTATTACGCCTTAATAAAGAATCCAAGAATCACCTCAAAAGGAATGGATGTTTCAGCAATTATGGGTTTTACTAATTCGCTGTTTGAAATACTACGTAAGGACAAGCCTGAGTACTTAGCGGTATGCTTTGATAAACAAGGGAGTAAATTGAGAAATGATTTATTTCCTGAATACAAAGGAAACAGACAAGAAACTCCTGAGGCTATAAAGATTGCAGTCCCTATCATTCAAGAAATACTAAAAGCAATGAATATCCCTATCATTGAAATTGCTGGTTTTGAAGCTGATGATTTAATAGGAACTTTAGCAAAACAAGCTGAAAAAGAAGGGTTTAAAACATACATGGTTACCCCTGACAAGGATTTTGCACAATTGGTATCTGAAAATATATTTATGTATCGTCCTGCAAGAATGGGGAACGGAATTGAAATATGGGGTATACCTGAAGTACAAGCACGTTTTGAAGTAGAACGCCCTGAACAGGTTATTGACTACTTAGGAATGATGGGAGATGCCGTAGATAACATTCCTGGGTTACCTGGAGTTGGAGATAAAACAGCTAAGAAATTCCTAAAGCAGTATGGATCGATGGAGAATTTACTAGCTAATACTGCCGACTTAAAAGGTAAAATGAAAGAAAAAATTGAAGCAAATACGGAGCTTGGGTTACTTTCAAAAAAACTAGCTACCATAATATTAGATTGTCCAGTAAACTTTAATGCAGAAGAGTTTTACGTATCCAAACCAAATACAGAGGACGTTACTACTCTTTTCCAAGAATTAGAATTCAGACGCCTGCAAACTACTTTTGAAAAAATTTACGGATTAACTGCAGCTACTCCTGAAAAAAAGAGTGCTGAAAAATCTTCTTCAACAAAAACAGAAACTAGCACCCAAAATGATTCACAATTCTCTCTTTTTGGAGGAGATATTGCTTCTGATGAAAGTAACACAGTCATTTCTGGTTATAAAACTGCAGAAAACACACCACATGTTTATCAGTTTATCGATACAGATTTTGCAAGAAAATTATTTTTGCAACAACTTATGAAACAGACTTCTGTTTGTTTTGATACTGAAACTACAAGCTTAAACACTTTTGAAGCGGAATTAGTTGGAATATCTTTTTCATGGGAAGCACACAAAGGATATTATATACCCTTTCCTGAAAATCAAGAAGAAGCTCAAGCCTTAATTGAAGAATTAAGATCCTTTTTTGAAGCAGAACATATTGAAAAAATAGCACATAATATTAAATATGATGCTAAAGTATTACACAACTACAATATCACAGTACTCGGGAAATTGTTTGATACAATGTTAGCTCATTATCTAATAAATCCGGATATGCGTCATAATATGGATATACTATCTGAAACCTACTTAAACTACCAACCAATTACTATTGAAAGCTTGATTGGCAAAAAAGGAAAGAATCAAAAATCATTCAGATCCGTTCCTTTAAAAGAACAAACAGAATATGCCATTGAAGATGCTGATGTTACTTTTCAATTAAAACAATTATTTGAAGAAAAACTGGTAGAAACCGACACTAAAAAATTGTTTGACGAAATTGAAATGCCTTTAGTGCCTGTTTTAACAGCAATGGAATTGGAAGGAATTAATTTAGATGTTGAATTCTTAAAAAGCTTATCTACCGATTTATCGGTTGATATTAAACAACTAGAAACCGCAATATATAAAACTGCAGATAAGGAATTTAATTTGGCATCTCCTAGACAATTAGGAATTGTGCTTTTTGAGGATTTAAAGTTAATTGACAAACCTAAAAAGACCAAAACAGGACAATACTCTACTTCAGAAGATGTATTACGTAAATTAGATGAGCATCAAATTATCCAAGATATTTTAGCTTGGAGAAGTTTAATCAAACTACAAAACACATACATTGATGCATTACCAGCACAAGTAAATACTAAAACAAATAGAATACATACCGATTACCATCAAGCAGTTGCTGCTACTGGACGTTTAAGTTCAAATAATCCTAATTTACAAAACATCCCAATTCGAACGGAACGCGGTAAACAAGTGAGAAAAGCATTTGTCCCTAGAGACGAAAACCACACCCTTGTTGCTGCAGATTATTCGCAAATAGAGTTGCGTATTATAGCTGCTTTAAGTGAAGATGAAAATATGATTGAATCATTTGTTAATGGTGAAGATATTCATGCAGCAACAGCCGCAAAGGTATTTGATGTACCGTTAGAAGAAGTAACTCGTGAACAACGTAGTAACGCTAAGGCTGTTAACTTTGGAATTATTTATGGTCAAGGAGCTTTTACCTTAGCACAACAACAAAAAATATCGCGTAAAGAAGCAAAAGAATTAATTGACAATTACTACAAAACCTATCCAAAATTAAAAGAGTATATGGCTCATCAGGTAGATTACGCTAGAGATAACGGTTATGTAGAAACTATTTCACACAGACGTAGATACTTAAAAAACATCAATTCTCAAAACGGAATTGTACGTGCAGCTGATGAACGAAATGCTGTAAATGCTCCAGTACAAGGAAGTGCTGCAGATATTATTAAAATAGCAATGATTAATATTCATGAAATATTAACCAGAGATAGTTACAACTCCAAAATGTTATTACAGGTACATGATGAATTGGTATTTGATGTAGTAAAAAACGAAGAGGGAAAATTAAAAGCCATGGTAAAAACTGAAATGGAAAACGCTTTTAAAATGGCAGTTCCTTTAGACGTAGAAGTTGGTTATGGTGATAATTGGCTACAAGCTCATTAAACTTACAAGTGCTTAAAACCAAAACTTTTTCAATAGAATCAACGGTGAGTTTGATCCTTTGATAGAATTGAATTATACTAAGTATGCTCTATTTCTTCAAAAGTAATCTTATAAGCGGTACCTTGATGTTCTAGTAACTCTAAAGTCCCGTTTAATTGTTTTACTAATATTGATACTAATCGAGTTCCTATACCCTTTGACTTCTTGTTATTAACATAACCCGATCCGTTATCTGATATTTGAATTTCGTATTTCTCTCCCTTTAACTTCTTCATTGAGATACTAATTTCACCTTTTTTAGTTTCATTAAATGCATGTTTTAATGAATTGGTAATTACCTCGTTAATAATCAATCCGAGTGGTGTTAAAGTTTGCATTCCTAAATCGATATTTTCAATATTAATTTCTACATCAATTTCTTTATCAACAGCATAACTGTTAATTAAATTTTCCGTTAAATATTTAAAATGTTCATGAGCGTTTACTAACTCTAAATCATATTCTTGCAACAAGTTTTCATGCAACAAGGCCATAGAAAATATTCTCTTTTGAGTGTTTTTAAACATATTAACTACACTTTCATCTTCCACTTTAGATGCCTGTAACCTCAACAAACTAATTACAACTTGTAAGTTATTTTTAATTCTATGGTGTATTTCCTTAATAATTAACTGCTTCTCTTCGTTCTTTATTGTGAGCTCTTTATTTAATTTTCTTAGTGTTTTATCATTTGTAGCTACCAGTTTACTGTAATAGAAAACCACTAGAAAAATCATAAACACTACAATTAATATTAGAGAAATCCCTATGTAAAAAAGCAAATATTCATTCAATTTGTAAATAGCTTCATGTTCTTTAAATAAAAATATATTTAGCAAATAAAACAAAACTACACTCAAGAAAAAAAGTGAACTTTCCCATACTTTCCATTTAGGATTCAATAAAAATACTGAGGGAAGTATAAAAATAAAAAAAATGAAATTACATTCAGAACCAAGATAATATGTACCCAAGTATGCATGCAGGACTACTTCAAAACAAGTGAGAAAAAAAATGAGTTTTACATTAACCTCTTTTTTAATTAAATATAGCATTGTGGCAAAGAAAGCAGCAGAAAATATATTGTAAATAGCCATTTCCTTAACGCTAATAATCCAAAAAAAGAAAATCAGAAAAAAGTGAATAGCAAAACCTAACTTTCCAATTGTATAAATTGTAAACTTAAACCTGCTACTCCACCTATGTCCTGTATATAACTTATCCTTCACTCAAATTATTTATTTAAATATACTTATTTTTTATTATATCGCTTTTACAACAAACCTCTATGAGTCAATTTTTTCAAAAATTATTTTATACATTGTTCCTTGTTGATTTAACAATTCAATTGTTCCGTTTAATTGCTTAATAAAAGCATTAATTAATTTAGTTCCTGTTTTTGACGGCTTTAGCTTATCTGTAAACCCAATTCCGTCATCACCTATAAGCATTTCATAACTTCGGTTTTTCAACTGCTTAATATTTACAGTAATAGTACCTTCCAAAGTATCAATAAATGCGTGCTTAAACGAATTTGTAATAATTTCATTAATTATTAATCCTAGTGGAACTAAGGTTCTCATGCCTATATGAACATTATCAACTACAATGTCTAAATTTATTTTTTTTCCAATCGAATAGGTATTTACTAAATCGGAAATTAACAGCGACACGTACTCTTTAACGTCAATATGTTTTAAATCTTCTGAGTTATACATTTTTTCATGTAACAGTGCCATTGACACCACTCTTTTTTGTGCTTTTTCAAAAATAGCTACTACATTTTTATCTTTAATTTCACGGGACTGAAACTTCAATAAACTATTCACTATTTGTAGATTATTTTTAACTCTATGATGAATTTCTTTTAACATTGCTGTTTTTTCATCATTTTTTAAACTAATTTCTTTCTTCTGCTTTTTAAGTAGCTTGTATATTTTCTTTTTCTTTTTATTCCATTTCACATTAAAAGCAATAAACAACAAGGTTACTAATAGTGCTATGGATATTAATGTAATTGTTAATCTACTTTTGTTAATTTGGAGTATTTGAATTTCCTTATCCTTTTTAAGTGACTCATTTTGAACGAATAATACTTTTATTTCTTGTTCCTTCTTATTGATATCATATTTTGCTTGCTGCTTTAAAATACTCTCCTGAATTGACTTACTATTAATACTATCTTGCATTTTAATATAGAGCTTTTGCATTGCATAGGCTTGATTCCAATTTCGCTCCTTTTCATATATAATAGTTAAAATTTCGGCTGCTGATTTAATGTCAGAAGGAAAGCCAATTTTCTGAGCTAGCTTTAGACTTTCCAAAACATTTTTTTTGGCATCTAATATGTTATTTTGATCTAAATAATACTTAGCTATATTGTTTAAACAACTTATTTCTCCAGACGGATTGTTTATAGACTTAAATATTGTTAAGGATTTCTGTAACAAGTCAAAACCTTTTTCAGGCTCTTTATTCCTTAAATAAAACATCCCTAAACTTGTAAGGGTACTTGCCTCACTACTTCTATCACCTATCTCTTTATTTAAACGCAAACTTTCTTTATAATACGTTTTGCTTTTATTTTTATCACCCCCTTCATCATAAATAGCAGCTAAATGATTTAGCGTAATTGCCATAGATCTTTTATTATTTGCCTCTTTATGCATACCAAGGCTTTTCTCAAAATACTCTTTGGCTTTTGACTTATTCCCTTGGTTTTTGTAAATAGTTGCTACATTATTTAACACAACCGCTACCCCCTTTTTATCACCTACTCCTTCTAAAATACTTAAGCTTAATAGGTAGTATTCTAAGGCTTTATTAATATCTCCTAAATTTCTATAAATAATGGCAATATTATTTATAGAATAAGCCTCTCCTTTCTTGTTTTTTGTTTCCCTTTTAATCAATAAACTTTTTTGGTGATATACTAAAGCTTCAGGAATATTACCTAGGTTTTTATAAACAGCCCCAATATTATTCAATACATTCCCTTGTCCGGATTTATCTCCAATATCTTCCAGAATCATAAGACTTTTTAAATAAACCTCTAACGCTTCATTATATTTAGATTTACCTCTAAGCCTATATCCTTTATTGTTTAAAGTTAACGCTTGAATATTGGTTAATAATTTTCTTTCTTTATCAACTAACTGACTATCCTTCAGTTTTTCATTTGTAAATTCTGTTAACCAATAATTGTATTGAGACCAGTTTTTTTCATTAGGTAAATACGCTACCAAACTGTTAATTGTTTTAGCTTTTACGGTATCTATTTTAGTCCTATGAAAAACCTGTAAAGAGGAATCAATAAGCTTTTTTTCGTAAGAAGAGAGGTTATTAATATTTAAACTATCAATTAAATAATACTCACTATCAGCATAATTTTGGGCATACAATCGTATCCCAAAAAAGAGTATAAAACTCAAAAGCATAATATTATGAAACTTCTTTTTCATTTAGCAACTATATTGAAACATCATGTCCGTCTATTTTTCTACTTCATGGTCTACTTTAAATTTTAACTCGTAAAATGCCCCTTCTTTTTCTAATAATCTAATCGTTCCATTTAATTGTCTAGAGAATATATTAATAAGTTTTGTTCCTAATCCAGAGCTTTCGTCTAAAGGATGAAACCCAATTCCATCATCGCCAATAATCATTTCAAAATCTTCTTTATTACTTTTTTTCAACTCTAAGATAACATTACCCTCGTGTTTATTGATAAAGGCATGTTTTAATGAGTTGGTTATAATTTCATTAACAATTAAACTTAAAGGCAGTAAGGTTTTTATACTCAATTCTTCATCAATAATATTGAGTTTAATATTTATATCTTTCCCTAAACCATAGCTATCAATGATATCGGAAATTAATCCTGATAAATGCTTTTTTGCGTTAATTAGTTTTAGGTTTTCTGTACTGTACATATTTTCATGCAGCTTAGCCATTGACAAAACTCTCCGTTGTGTGTTTTTAAACATTTCCAAGACTTTAGCATCCTTCACTTCTTTTGACTGAAGCCTTAACAAACTATTAACTACTTGTAAATTATTTTTTACTCGATGATGAATTTCTTTCATCATCACTTGTTTTTCTTCGTTTTGTTCTCTTAACAACTTTGAAGCCTCCTTGTTTTTATTTAAAACTCTTTTCGTAAACAAAGCAATTATAGAAATAAGTAATATTCCTAGTACGGCAATGAATAAAACAATCCTATTATTTCTAAGGGTAAGCCTTTGCAAATCATTTTTAGTTGACAATAATTCTATTTCTTTTTCTTTTTGTTCAAGATCAAAAGTTGTTTGCTTTATAGTAATTGATTCTTCAATCTTATCATTCTGAATACTATCTCTTAACTTGGTATAAAACTGCTCCATATTAAAAGCATCTTTCCAGTTTTGTTCACCTTGATAGGCATCCCGTAATAATTTAGTTGCCCTAACCTGACTTTCTAAAGCATTTTGTGATTTTGAAATTTCTAACGCTTCTTTTCCTACTTTTTTAGCCTGATCAAAGTCTTGTTTTTTTATATAAACATTTCCTAAATAAATCAATGAAATTGCAACTCCTTTATAATCGTTGTGCTGGCGTTCTAACAAAAGACTTTTATTAAAATACCTCAATGCTTTGTTATATTCGTTTTTTCTGAAATATACTTCACCAAATAAATTATATGTGATTCCAATACCGTAGGATTCTTTTGATAATTCACGTACTTTCAAACTTTTTTTTAAAAAAACTAAGGCCGAATCTAACTCTTTCCTATCTGATAATATCTGGCCTAAATTGGTTAAGGACATTGCAACACAACGGTGATTTTCATATTTCTCGCATAAACGTAAAGACTTATTATAGAAATATTCTGCCTTTTTAAAATTCCTTATATCATGGTATAAAGAGCCCAAATTATTGTAGGCTTCAGGCAGTAAAATACTATCTTTTATTTGTTCTTGTATTGCTATACAATCATGATAATAATTAAGTGCTTCAACATAGTTTCCTTCTTCATGAGTTATAATTGCTTTATTATTAATTGTAGCAGCCAAATAACTAAACAATAGTCTGTTTTCATTAGTTATGCTGCTGGAATTTAATATAACTCCTGATAATTTATTAGTAAGATATTGATGCATCCAACTGTTATACCTTGTCCAAACTTTTTCATCCCAAGAAAGCTCTATAATATCGTTTATATACTTTAATTTAAGTGAGTCTTGGGTTGCTTTATGATATTTCATTAAAGCAGTACTGACAATTTCTTTATCATCTTCAGATAATTTACTTAATTCTAAACTATCAACTAAATAATATTTTTCATCGGCAAATATTTGTGCATCTGCTTGAGCTACAAACAAAAAAATTGCGCTGTAAATCAAATATTTATATATATTTATACTTGCCATTAATTTGAGTTATTTTTTTTAAAAATAATTTTATATATAGTACCAGGTTCATTAAGCAATGTAATAGTACCTTTTAACTGTTTTACAAAAATCCCAATTAGCTTAGTACCTAAGTTTGACGGTTTTTCTTTAGGGTTAAAACCAACCCCATCATCACCAATTAACATTTCAAAAGAAGCATGGTCCAATTGCTTTATTTGCACAGTTATTAATCCTTTACTTTTATCAGCAAACCCATGTTTTAGTGAATTAGTTATTAACTCATTAACAACTAATCCTAATGGCGTTAACGTTTCCATTCCCAAATTTATTTTATTTATATTAATATCTAGACTAATATCTTTTTCAACAGCATAACTTTTTATAAGACCATTGATTAATGTAATAAAATGTTCTTGAACATCAATTCCTTTAAGATCGTCATCTTGTTGCATTTTTTCATGTAACAATGCCATGGATAATATTCTCTTTTGTGTTTCTTTGAACATGTCAACCACTTTTTCGTCCTCAACTTTTGATGATTGCATTCTTAATAAACTAATTACTACTTGTAAATTATTTTTTATTCTGTGGTGAATTTCTTTAATCACAGCTTTCTTTTCTTCATTTTGTTTTTCGAAATACTCATTTCTCTCTTTTAATTTCAACTGCCTTAATCTAACAGTAAAAATCAAAAGTGTAGTGCATAATAAAAGGAGTGCACACAAAGCATAAAACCACCATGTTTTCCAATAAGGTGGTGTTATTTCAATATTTAAGGAAGTTGTATTTTTATTCCAATAACCATCATGGCTAGCCCCTTTTACCTTAAAAGAATATTTCCCTGGAGGAAGTTTTGAATAGGTAATACTTGTGTTATGATCCATAGTAACCCAAGTGTTATCGTAATTTTCCAGTTTAATTTTGTATTTGTTTTTTGATGAATTACTATAATCCAATGCAGAAAACTCGAATTTTAACGGGTTCTGGTCGTGTTCTAAAACAATTTTACTTTGCTCCTTTTTTTTGTCATCACTTGGTATCCTTATTTCTTTTCCATTTACAATAACGTTTGTAATTACTACATTTGGAATTGTAGGGTTCTTAGAAATGTTTGAAGGGTAAAAAGAATTTATTCCACTAGGTCCTCCAAACAATAGCTCCCCATCATTAGTTTTAAAATATGCCCCTGAATTAAATTCGTTACTCTGTAAACCTTCATCGGCTGTATAGTTTTCAAACTGCTTATTTTTTGGATTAAATTTACTTATTCCCATGTTAGTACTCATCCACAAATTTTCATTTTCATCCGGAAGTACTGAATAAACATAATCATTGGCTAATCCGTCTTTAACATGAAAGTTTTCTATTGCATACCCATCTTTAAAGTTTAAATCTTTTCCATTTGGTATGATATGAGTTAATCCATCTCCCCATTTCCCGCACCATATACTTCCATCCTTAGTACTATGAATAGTCCAAATACTTTTATATTCATTAGTAGAATTTGTGTTTATAAAGTAACTTTTTTCTTCCTCTGGAAAGAAAACATTTATTCCACTAAGAGTCCCAACCCATATTCTGTTTTCCTGATCACTATGGATAGCATGAGTCCAATTATTATTTTTATAACCAACTCCTGAAGTCAAGGTATACGCTTTATATTTTTTGTTTTTAATATTATATTTAATAATCCCCTTATTAGTCCCTATCCATAAAACACCTTTCTCTCCCCAACACATATTATTGGGAAAAGTATTAGGCGGAAAGGGCAATTTTGTAAAGAATAATTTTTGTTTATTAAATTTAAATAAACCGTCACGTTTACTTATAAGCAAATGATTTTCATCATATTCTATCATTGAGGTAATAGAATATTTATTTTTTTCGGAACTTTCCTCAGCATTATTAGGAATATGTATGTACTCATACCTCTTGGTTTGTTCAGACCAAACTAATTTATTAAGTCCATATGATGTACCCAGCCATACTTGTTTCTCCTGATCTTTAAGTATACTCCAAACTTGGTTTTGACGGCTACTTTCTAGTTTGTCTTGATTGGCTCTATAGCTACTAAACTTTAGTAAAGATAGGTCATGTTTATAAACTCCGTTTGAAGATGTTAACCACAATACTCCTGATTGATCTATGAATTGGGCATTCATGCCGTAGTTGTGTTTTAGGCTTGGATCATTAGTAATAATGTCAATATTTTCCAACGTATTACTTCCGTTAGACAAATAATACATACCATTTAAATACCCTATAAATAAATTATTATCATCATCAATAGTTATACTACTAAGCATATCAAAATATAAAACATCTTCTTTAAATGGATTTTGAATTTTCTGAAAGGTATATTCTTCTATATTTAATTTATTATTATCGTTTAGTTTGCTTAATCCTCCTCGAGTAGCCACCCAAATGCCTCCATTTTTATCTTCCTTAAGATCCTCTATTCTATTATGACTTATGGTAGAAACATCTTCTGGTTTATTTGTATAGTTATATATGTCTTTAATTTCATTATCGCTTCCCAAGGAAATTAAAAATACCCCATTACTAAAAGTACCCACCCATAAGCGATTTTTTGTATCTTGGGAAAGAGTAGTTATCCTACTTTCGTCTAGTTTCATTTTTAAAGTGTGACTAGACCAATCCTTGTTAATTATTAGTTCTTTTCTATTAAACTGGTATAACCCTTTTTGACTACCAATCCAAAATTGATTATTATTGTCTTCAAGAATTTTAGTCGCATATAAATTTTTCCTTCCTGAAATCAAGGTGCTATCTATGGTGAAGTTTTCAAAAAGTTCAGTTGATTTATTAAATTTACTAAAGCCCATATTTGTAGCTACCCATAAAGTATCTTCTTTATCTTCATAAATACTTGACACATGCTTCCCTAATAAATTACTTGTTTTATTATTAAACGTTTTAAATCTGTATCCATCATATCTACTTAAGCCATCACCTGTTCCTGTCCATATGTACCCTATATGATCTTGCAGTAAGGAATACACCTGGTTCCTAGGTAATCCTGACTCGGTAGTTAAATGCTCAAATCGTAATATTTTAGATTGGCAATAACTGTTTTGATGTGCTATAAAAAACACAAAAAAAGTAAATATGTAAAAGCCGTTTTTTATCATCACTACAAGATATCAATTTTTTCAAAAACTAATTTATAAAAGGTGCCCGAATGATCAAGTTTTGTCATGGTACCATTCAATTGTTTCACAAATATTTGTATTAACTTTGTTCCTAAACCTTCATGTTTTTTTTCAGGAGCATATCCAACGCCATTGTCCCCAATTATTAATTCCTGCAATTTAGCATCAAGTTGTTTTAGGTGAACAGTAATTGTTCCCTTATCCCTGTCTTTAAATGCATATTTTAAAGAGTTTGTAATCATTTCATTAATAATTAACCCTAAAGGGACTAAAGTTCGTAAACCTATATTTGCTTCTTGAATAACAATGTCTAATTTAATTTTTTTTCCTACTTCATAACTATTTACTAAATCAGTTACCAATAATGTGATATGTTCTTTAATATTTATATGCTGTAAATCTTCTGAGCGATACATCTTTTCATGTAGTAAAGCCATAGAAACAACACGGCTTTGAGCTTCCTTAAACATACTTACTACTTTTTCATCCTCTATTTCTCGGGATTGAAACTTCAATAGACTATTCACTACTTGTAAATTATTTTTTACTCGGTGATGAATTTCCTGAAGCATCGCTTTTTTTTCCTCGTTCTTCTTTGTAATTTCTTCTTTTTGTTTCTCCAGTAATTTATTAACTACTTGCTTCTTTTTATACCCTCTATATGTAACCACTACAAGTATTAAGGCTAACCCTAATCCAATAGAGAATGATATTATTAAAATTTTATTTCTGTCTAATTTTAATTGTTGGACTTCATTTTGAGTAGATAATAATAATATTTCTTGTTCTTTCTGTTCAATTTCATATGAGGCTTGTTGCCTAATAACATCTTTCTCCGTATTTACATTGCGTATACTATCCCTCATAGTGATAAATAACCGCTCCATTTTAAAGGATTCTTTCCAGTTATTTTCATACTGCGATATTTTACTTAATAATTCAGCAGCATCTTTAATTTGATCTGGAAACCCTAACTGTTGGGCTTCATCTATGCTTTGTTTTGCATATTTTTTAGCCTCCTTAATATTCAACTGTTGATAGTAAATACTACCTATTCTATATGAGTATTTAGCTACCCCTTTGTGATTTTCAATCTGTTCAAATATTTTTATACATTCATTATAGTTTTCTAAAGCCTTAGGATTATTTCCTTCAATTTCTAAAATCATTCCCATTTTCCCTAGCGAATTGGCAATTCCTCTTTTATAATTTAAGTCTTCAAATATTTTCAAACTTCTTTTGTAATATTCTAATGCTTTAGGAATACTATCATTTTTCTGATATAATGATGCTATATTATATATGGTACTTGCTATATCTATTTGATCACCTAATTCCTCTTTTATTAGCAAACTTTTATGGTAGTATTCTATAGCCTTTCGAATATTGCCTTGATTAGTGTATAAAATCCCTATATTATTAAGTGAAGTTGCTATTTTCTTTTTGTCACCAATAGTTTCAGTTATTTTCAAACTTTTATAGTAATATTCTAAGGCTTTGGATATTTTACCTTGATCACTATATAAGAATGCTAAATTATGGTATGCCCCAGCTAAACCTTTCTGATAGTTTAATTCTTTACTAAGCTTAATGCTTTTAAGAAAGTATCCTAAAGCTTTAGGAAAATCTTCTTTGATATAATAAGCCATTCCAAAATTGTTTAAAGCACCTGCTTTATATTCAAGTAATTTTGAATTTTTGTTTTTATTCAATTTTTCTAGTAGAAAGTCGTAAATCCACTGATTATACTTAGGCCATACATCGTCATTCCAACACTCGTCAACTATTTTGTTAAGAGCTTCTATTTTTAAAGAATCTATTTTTGATTTATGATAAATGGAAAGAGATGTTTCTATTAATTTTTTATCATTATTTGTTAATTCATCTAAGTTCAAACTATCTATAAGGTAATAGGCTTTGTCTGCATAGGTTTGACTAAATGATTGTATAACGATCAAAAACATTCCTATATTTATTAAGAAAGTAAAAAAACGATATGTATTTTTTTTATGCATTATTTCTAATCTATTTTTTCAAAAACTAATTTATAAAAGGTACCTGATTGATCAAGTTTTGTCATGGTTCCATTCAATTGTTTCGCAAATATTTGTATTAATTTTGTTCCTAGTCCTTCATGTTTTTTTTCAGGGGCATACCCTTCACCATCATCACCAATTATTAGTTCCTGTAATTTAGTATCAAGTTGTTTTAGGTGAACAGTAATTGTTCCCATATTTCTGTCTTTAAACGCATATTTCAAAGAGTTCGTGATCATTTCATTAATAATTAATCCTAAAGGAACTAGTGTTTGTATTTCAAAATCAACCTTTTCTATTTGGATATTTAGATTTATCTCTTTTTCAAACGCATAACTTTTTACCAAATCTTTAATTAGAAGTGTTAAATGTTCCTCTATATCAACATGTTGAAGATCTATTGAATTATACATTTTTTCATGAAGCAAGGACATTGATAATACTCTATTTTGAGCATCTTTAAACATATCTACTATTTTTTCATCCTCGATTTCACGAGATTGAAATTTCAATAAACTATTAACCATTTGTAAATTATTTTTCATTCTATGATGCACCTCCTTAAGCAACGCTATTTTCTCTTCATTCTGGTTTTTTAGGTACTGGTTTTTTGTTTTCAATCTCACTTGGTTAAGCCTAATTTTAAAAACCACATATACAATAATTATTAGTGAAAGTCCGCATAAAACAACAAACCATATAGTTTTTCTAAATGGAGGTTTTACGTAAATAGGAATCGCTGCACCAGTTTCATTCCAAACCCCATCATTATTGGTTCCTTTTACGCGAAAAACATAATTCCCTCCTTCAAGATTAGTATAACTTGTGAAGCGTCTTGTACCTGAATAAATCCAATTGTCATCAAATCCTTCAAGCTTAAAAGCATATTGATTTTGGTCAGAGGAATTATAATCTAATGCTGCAAACTCAAAAGAGATATAATTATCCTTATACGTGAGCTCCACTTCTTTATTACTACTCAAAATCTCTTGAAAATTCAATTCCTTACCATATGTCTTAAATTTAGTAATCACAATTGGAGGTATGTGTTTATTAATTTTAATTTGAGAAGGAAAAAAACTATTTAAGCCTTCTACACCACCAAAAAATAGTTCTCCACTATTGCTTTTAAAATATGATGCTGTATTAAACTCATTACTTTGCAAGCCATCTTCAACAGTGAAATTTTTAAATACAATATTTCTTTTATCAAATTTTGAAATCCCTTTGTTAGTACTCAACCATAAATTTTGATCATTATCTTCCAAAATTCCGTAAACAACATTATTAGGTAATCCATCATTTTCTGTGTAGTGAGTAAACTGTTCACTAACAACATTAAATTTATTAATACCTCCTCCATCTGTACCAATCCAAAACACACCGTTTGAATCTTCATAAATAGATTTAATTGCGCTATTATTAATACTAAAAGGGTTTTCAGAATTATATAAATAGGTTATAAACTCACGGGTGTTTTTATTAAACTTAATAAGCCCTTTACCATTAGTTCCCACCCAAATCACACCTTTACTATCAATATAAATCACGGTAACATAACTTTTCAACAAAATCCCTCTAGCTGAAGCATCACGAAATACTTCACTATATTTGAGTGTCTTCTTATTAAACTGGTAAAACCCTGATTGAGCACCTAACCATAAATTCCCTTCTTTATCATCTTGTATTGAAAAAATATGTGTAACATCTAATTCTGAAGAATAAACCGATGTGAATATTTCAGTTTTTTTATTGAATTTATATAAGCCTCCTCCCTCGGTACCAATCCATAAAAGGTCTGTATTCTCATTATCCGGAAGAATAGAATAAGTAGAACCAATATGAATATTCTTATCTCCTATGAAATGTTTTATTTTATTAGTTTTTCTATTAATCTTGTTCAATCCTCCATAACCTCCTACCCATAAAACTCCATCTTTATCTTCGTAAATTCCCCTAACACTATTACTACTAATACTATTTGGATTATTAACTTCGCTTTTATATCCCTTAAATTTATTTTTACTTAATACTAATTTATTTAAGCCCGTTCCGTAGGTACCTATCCAAAGTAAATTACTTTTATCAATATAAATAGTCCAAATAGTATTGTAACTTAATGACTCAGGATTATCAGGATCGTTGATATAGCGAATAAACTCATTTGTCTTTTTATTAAATTTTTTAATTCCATTTCCCCAAGTTGAAAACCAAAGGTTACCGTTTTCATCTTCTGTTATACCAGTAATATACTCCAAATCTTGTTGGAATTTTTTTGTAGGAGTACTTTTCTGATGTTGGATTAATTTATCATTTTCATAATCATATTTACTCAAACCTCCACCATAACTACCTATCCATAAATCGCCAGAACGATCTTTAAATATAGAATGAACATCTCTACTGTTTAATGATATAGAATTATCATTATTCAACTTATATTCAATAACTTCACTGGTTGCTTTTATTACTTTATATAGTCCTATATTTGTTCCTAGCCATATATCTCCTTTCTTATCTTCATTGATTGCAAGAACTTCGGTATTTTCTAATTGAGAATAAACAGTATTAACGTTTTTGATTTTACCTGATTGAATGTTCATTATATTTAACCCACCTCTAACTGTACCAATCCATAATAATCCACTTGAGTCTATATACAGAGAAAAAATAAAATTATTTGTTACACTATTAACATCTACTTTACTCGCCTTAAAATGAGAGAATATTTCTGATTCCTTATTAAATTTATCCAACCCTCCTCCATTAGTACCTATCCATATATTTCCTTCACCGTCCTCTACCAATGAAGTTATATCATTGTTTGCTAATGAATTATCATTATTCAAATCATTTTTATAGATAGTAAAATTATAGCCATCATATTTGTTTAAACCATCTTGAGTACCAAACCACATATACCCTTCAGAATCTTGTAATATTGTTCGAACTGTACTTTGAGATAGCCCATCATTAATTGAAATCCTAGTGAAGTCATTATTATTTTGAGCATAAATATCAAACAAGCTTGTAGCTATCAAATTAATTGACAAAAACAACATTATGAAGTGATGTTTGAAAGTTCTTTCCATGTTTTAATCTATTTTTTCAAAGACCAACTTATAAACTGTTCCTGCTGAATTTAATTTCTCTATTGTTCCGTTCAATTGCTTTGAAAATATATGTATCAATTTTGTACCTAAACCATCAGGTTCTTTTTCAGAAGAATAACCATCTCCATCATCACCAATCATTAATTCATATAGTTTAGCATCAAGTTGTTTCAAGTGAACGGTAATTGCTCCTCCATTTTTAGTTTTAAAAGCATACTTTAAAGCATTGGTAATCATTTCATTTACAATTAACCCAATCGGAACTAAAGTTCTCATTCCAATATCAACATCATCAATAGCAATATCTAACTTAATGCTTTTCCCTATAGCATAACTCTTTACAACATCGTTAATTAGCAATGTTAGGTGTTCTTTGATATCAACATGCTGAAGGTCTTTTGAATTATACATTTTTTCATGAAGTAAAGACATTGACAGAACTCTATTTTGAGCATCTTTAAACATATTGATGATTTTTTCATCTTCTATTTCACGAGATTGAAATTTTAATAAACTATTTACCATCTGTAAATTGTTTTTCATTCTGTGATGAACCTCCTTAAGTAGCGCTATTTTTTCTTCATTTTGTTTTTCAAAATATTTCTTTTTGGTTTTCAACCTTACTTGGTTAATTTTTATCCTAAAAATCAAATAAATCAAGCTTATAGAAAACATCCCATACAACATGTAAAACCACCATGTTTTCCAATAAGGAGGTGTTATCGTTAGCTTGTATGATGTCGCATTTGGATTCCAAATACCATCACTGTTTGCTCCTTTTACCTTAAAAATGTAATCACCAGGCAACAGTTTTGAATAGCTTATACTTGTTTGATTTTGGAGTGACACCCATGATTTATTATAATTTTCAAGCTTAACCAAATAGGAATTATTTGACGATTGATTATAACTTAAAGCTGCAAAATCAAACTTTATTGGAGTTTGATTATATTTTAGTCTTAAATTATTAATCATTTTTATACTCTCATCATTAACTTCTACGTTGGTGACAATTACTTTAGGAACAATAGTGTTTTTAGAAATATCTGAGGGATAGAATGCATTAATACCACTAGGCCCTCCAAATAATAGCTCTCCATCATCTGCTTTAAAAAAAGCACCAGAATTAAATTCATTGCTTTGTAATCCATCCTCTGCAGTATAATTCACAAACTGTTTAGAAGATGGATTAAATTTACTTAATCCCTTATTTGTACTCATCCATAAATTCCCTTCCTCATCAGGTAAGATAGAATACATGTACTCATTAGACAACCCGTCTTTCACATGATATTCTTCTTTATCGTAACCTTCTTCAAAATTTAAGTTACTATCCTTTGGAATAATATGATGTAATCCTAATCCATATGTAGCATACCATGTTGACCCATCTTTAGCGTTATAAATAGTCCATACACTTGCTTTCTCTAAGTCTAAATCATTATTCAAATAATGAAACTCCTCTTTGTCTGGTAAAAAAACATTAACTCCCGAATGTGTTCCTATCCATAATCTATTTTCGCCATCTAACGAAATACAATCAATTACGTTATTTCCTGTAGAATTAGGTGTAATAGGTAATTTGTAGCCTTTAAATGTATTTGTATATGTATTATATTTAAGTAAGCCTTTGTGTGTCCCAATCCAAATAACACCATTTTCTCCTCTACAAATTTCCGAAGGTATTTTAAAATCTTTTGGGTCTAAAAAAGATGTGTTTTCAATATTAATAGGAATATTTGCAAAACGTAAGGTATGCTTATTAAACTTAAACAAGCCTGCTCCAGAACCTATTAGTAAGTATTTGCTATCTAATTCAAAAAGAGTAGTTACAGAGTTTCTATTTCTAGTTGCTCTATCTTCTGTATTATTTGGAATATATACATATTCATACGTTTTTGAATTCTCAGACCATACTAATTTGTTTAAGCCATAAGTAGTTCCAACCCATACTACATTATTTTTATCTTTTAAAATACTCCAAACCATGTTCTGCCTTCTACTTTCTATATTGTCTTGGCTTGCTCTATACAAATTAAATTTATTCAGTTTTGTGTCATGAATGTAAATTCCATTTTCTGAAGCACACCACAATACTCCTGATTGATCTATGAATTTGGTAGCCATTGGATAATTATGTTTCAATAAAGAGCTTTCAGTAATTACATCTACATTTTCCAAAACAGTCTTGCCACTTTCTAAATAATAAATACCTCCTAAATACCCAACCCATAACCCATTTTCATCATCAATAGTTATACTATAAACCATGTCAAAATATTCAACATCTTCATTGTATGGGTTTTGAATTTTAATAAATTCTACATCATCAGAATTAGATCCAATTTTAGAATTTAATTTACATAATCCTTCACGCGTCGCTAACCAAATTTTACCCTTTTTATCTTCCTTAACAGTACTTACTCTATTATGTTTTAATGATGTATTATCTTTTGGGTCATTAATAAAATGCATTACTTTTCTCCCCTTTACACCTGAATCTAAATCAATTAAAAAAACCCCGTTTTCAGTACTTACCCATATTCTATTTTTAGAATCTTGAAATATTGAGTTTACTAGACTTAAATCAAGCTCTTTTTTTAAAGGTGAACTAGTCCAATTATCTATTATTTCTTTGGACCTTCTGTCAAATAAAAACATACCTTTATTTGTTCCAATCCATAAATTATTAGCTTTATCTTCATAAATAACATTCACGTTAAAACTACTATTGTTAATTGGAAAGTTTTCAAATAATTCTGTTGACCTATTAAACTTACTAAAACACTTATCAGTTCCTAACCATAACTCTTTTTCACTATCTTCAAATATCGCTTTAACATTTAACCCTTTTAGATTATTTTCTTTTCTATTATAGGTTTTAAACTTACTCCCATCATACCTACTTAACCCCGCACTTGTCCCTATCCATATAAAACCAACATGGTCTTGTATAATATCAAAAGTTGAATTATTTGGTAATCCAGTTTCTGTAGTTATATGTTGAAATTGTAGTGTTTTAGATTGCGCATATACATTTATACTTCCTGCAGAAAAAAGGAAGAAAAAAACTAATATTATATAAGATCTAAGCTGTTTCATTTTACACCTTATCTATTTTCTTTAATATAATTCTAAAAACAGTACCTGGCTGATCCAATCTTTCCATAGAGCCATCTAATTGCTTAACAAATATTTTAATTAATTTAGAACCTAAACCAGAGGGAGTTATTGCTTCTGAAAGTCCAATACCATCATCACCAATAATCATTTCATAATACTTATTTTCTAAATATTTTATATGTACGAATAGCTTTCCTTCATTACGATCTACGAATGCATATTTCAATGAATTTGTAACTAGTTCATTAATCATCAATCCCAAAGGGATTAATGTACTTATACCCATTTTCACCTTTTTTACAGTTATATCTAGTTTAATGATTTTATTTAAAGAATAATTTTTTATAAGATCATCTATTAGTGATTTAAAATGGTCGTGAATATCAACATATAATAAATCATCAGAGCCATACATTTTTTCATGAAGCTTAGCCATAGAAAGAACTCTTTGTCGAGCTTCTTTAAACATTTCTACAACTACTTTATCATCTACTTCACTAGCTTGTAGCCTTAGCAAACTATTTACCATCTGTAAGTTATTTTTAACTCGATGATGAATTTCTTTAAGCATTGTAGATTTCTCCAGACTTTGCTTTTGTAGAAGGATGTTAATTTTTCGTTTATTTCTATAACCTTTGAAAACTAAAACAACAAGTATAAGTGCTAGTCCTAGTGCTATTGAGAAAAAAACAACTAATACTCTATTTTCTTTTAACTTCAACTTTTGAACTTCATTTTGAGTAGACAGTAAAGTTATTTCTTGCTCCTTTAAATCTAAATCATAAGTTGCCTTTTGACGGATAATATCTTTTTCACTTTCTGTATTACTAACACTATCACGCATTAGAAGGTATAACTCATGCATTTTTAATGCTTCTTTCCAATTATCCTCTTTCTTATTTATTTTGACTAAGGTTAATGCTGCATCCCTAATTAAAAGTGGTTTTTTTAAGTTAACTGCTATTTCCATACTCTGTTGACTATAGGATTTTGCTTTTGCTAACTTTCCTTTTAAATAATACACATTACCAAAGTTGTTAAGTGATATAGAAAGGCCTTCTTTATTATTAAATTCTTTACTTAAAGCTAAACTTTTATGAAAATATTCTAAAGCTTGCTCGTATTTTTTTTGATCTCTATATACCCCACCAATACTATTTAATGAAATAATAATCCCTTTTTTGTCCCCAATCTCTTCTTTAATCCCCATACTTTCTTTAAAATACTTTAAAGCCAGTGGTATATTGTTTTTCTTATTATATATCGTCCCTATATTATTTAAAATAGCGGCCTTTGCATATCCGTTTCTAGCATTTGGGTTTGCATCAAAGCTTTTTTGAAAATAGAAAAGGGCTTTATCAATATCTCTTTGGTTGTAATAAATTTGACCTACATTATTTAGCGAAATACTTAATCCTTTTTTATCATCAAGAGTTTCTCTTATCTTCAAACTCTTTAAATAATACGATAGGGCTTTAGAGCTATTTCCTTTATTATCATGGATACCCCCTAGATTATTGTATATAGATGCTATTCCTTTTTGGTCATTTATAACTTCTTTTATTTTTAAACTTTTTAAATAACTTTCAACTGCTTTAACATAATTTCCTTGTGTAAAATATAAGACACCATAATTATTTAAAGCCCCTGATTTATTTCTTAATAGGGATTTTTTAACCTCAATGTTTTTCTTTTTATTAATTGAATTATTAGCTAATTTTTCTACCGTAAAATTATAAACCCACTCATTGTATTTTGGCCAGACATTATCATTCCATGATTCTTCAACAATAATATTTATTGCTTCAATTTTAAGGGTGTCATTTTTTGATTTATGGTATATTGTTAATGCTGAATCAATTAATTTCTTTTCACTATTAGCTAATTTTTCTATATTCAAGCTATCTACTAAGTAATGAGCTTTATTCCCAAAGGATTGACCATTTGATTTAAGTGCACAAAAAAGCATACTTATTAACAATAAGCTTTTACTAATGTAATATGTGCATTTAGTTTTCATTTTTTAATCAATTTTATCAAAAACCAACCTATATACTGTTCCTGATGAATTTAATTTTTCTATTTTCCCATTTAGTTGCTTTGAAAATATATGTATCAGTTTTGTACCTAAACCTTCTTCTTCTTTTTTAGGTATAAATCCAGTTCCGTTATCTCCAATTATTAGTTCGTACTTACCATTAAGTTGTTTCAGAGAAACTTTAATTGTTCCCTCGATTTTAGTTGTAAACGCATATTTTAGGGAGTTTGTAATAATCTCAATTAACAGTAATCCCAAAGGAGTTAAGGTACTTATACCCATTTCAACATCTTGCACATTAATTTCTACCTTTATCTTTTTATCTACAGCATAACTTTTTACAAGGTTCTCAGTTAATGTTTTAAAATGTTGATGAATATCAATGAACTGTAAATCATCTGAGCCATACATTCTTTCATGTAGCATTGCCATAGAAAGCACTCTTTTTCTAGTATCTTTAAACATTGCAACTACCTTTTCATCATTAACTTCACGAGATTGGAGGTTTAATAGGCTATTTACCACTTGTAAGTTGTTTTTAATACGATGGTGGATTTCTTTAAGCATGGTGTTTTTTTCTTCATTTTTTTGATATAAAACTTGCTTTTCAGCTTGAAGGGTAACTTGTTTCACTCTAAATTTTAAAATCAAAACCCCAATCCCTAAAAATAAGAACCCGATAAGAATGTAAAAAAATGCAGTTCTCCAAAAAGGAGGAGGAATATTAATTTTTAACGATTTCTCTTTTTGTCCCCACAAACCATCGTTGTTAGTTCCTTTTAGTTTTAATGTATACTTTCCAGGATAAAGGTTAGTAAAGGTAATATGCCTACGAGTTCCTATATAATTCCAGTTATCTTCAAACCCTTCTAACTTATAGGCGTATTGGTTTTTTTGTGGATTACTATACTCTAAAGCGGAAATTTCAAAGGAGAATACTTTATCTTTAAAATTAAGGCTTAACTCATCCACATCATTAATATCTCTTAATAATACTCCATTAGGATCTGGCTTAATTTCGTTGTTTAATATCCTAAACTCGGTTATTGCCATTTTAGGGCGCACTTTGTTTTCCCTTATTTTTCCTGGATAAAAAGCATTAACTCCATTAATCCCTCCAAATAAAAACTCTCCTGAATCGCTTTTGAAAAAAGCCCCCATATTAAACTCATCTCCTTGGAGGCCATCACTAACAAAATAATTTTTAACTCTTTTAGTAGTAATATTGAACTTAGTCAAGCCTTTATTTGTACTCGTCCATAAATTTTTATAATCATCTTCAAGTATACCGTATATAATATCATTAGAAAACCCTTCTTTTTTAGCATGTTTTTTTGTTTCTAACTCAATTATTCCAGACTCCTTAAACTCATAATTCACAACCTCTATTAAAGCACCATCAGTTCCTAACCAAAAATTCCCCTCAGTATCCTGGTGAATACAAAATATATAATTACTTACTAATCCATTACTTGCTCCTATATAATTATCTATTTTATAAACTTTGTCAGTCTTTAAATCAATAATATTAAGTCCATTTTCAAACGCAATCCACAAATGATTATTTATAACATCTTCTTTAATATAATTCACCCATCCATGTGCTGTTTCGGGACTCTTAGTCACTGTTTTTGAATAATGTTTTAATTCTTTAGAATTTAAATCATATAAGTATACACCATTATTCAATGTACCAATATAAATGCTAGATTTGGGTCCTTTAAAAACAACGGAATTAATCAAGGTTCCTTTTTTCATTTCTGGGTGTTCAAAAGCAGTAAACCTATCACTTACTTTATCATACTTATGAAGTCCTCCAATATTTGTACAGACCCAAATGTCCTTGTTCTCATCTTCAGTAATCATATAAACTTGCTCACCTATTAAGCCTTTACCGTCTTTCCCATGGCCTGAATAGTATTTAAAAGTATTACCCTTTTCATCAAATTTATATAGGCCTGAACCAAATGTTCCAACCCATAAATTTTGATAACTATCTTCACATATACTAAATACAGGATCAGGATCTACAATACTCAAGTTTTTAAAACCTGTTTTGAAATGGAAAAAATTAATTTCTAAATTCCCTTTGTTTATCCCCCCATACAGAGTACCTACCCACAGTACATCAGAATCATCAATAAAAATATTAAATATATGATTGGAGTTTAATTTTGGTGCTAAAAAGGATCTTTTTAAATATTGCTTAACTACATATTTATCAAAACTATTACTCTCAATTTTAAAAAGACCTTGACCTATTGATCCTAACCATATATTTCCTTTTTTATCTATACTAATGGTTCTAATTTCTGCAGTATTAATTTGTTCATTTGTAGATGATATTATTTTCTTTAGCGTGTTGGTGTTTATATTAAACACAAAAATCCCTGTTTTAGCACCTAACCAAAGATTTCCTTTCCCATCTTCTTTAATAGCACCTTCGTGAAATTCAATATTATCCTTCACTTCATATATAAGCTCTACTTTTTTATTTACATCATCAAATTGAAAAATCCCATTGTCTTTAATAAACCACAACACTCCATTTTCATCCTCCGATATTTGTTTTATACTCAGTTGATTTTTAGCATCTTTAATTATTACGTTTTGAGTATTACCATTAATAACAAGTAATTCTGTATTCGTACAAATCCAAACTCTATCCTTATTATCTATATAAAAAGCCTTAACATACTCCCCTTTAATCATACTGTCTTTAGTATTAAGTATATAGGTAGTAATTTTATTGGTTTTCCTATCAAATTTATTAAGACCACTATTAGACCCATACCAAAGATTCCCTTTTGAATCTTCATCAATAAATTTTATCCCTTTATTAATTAAATTAGACATATTCTCGAAGTCTTCATCAAATAATTTAAAAGTAAACCCATCATACTTATTTAATCCGTCACCTGTACCAAACCAAAAGAATCCATCGGAATCCTGAAATATTTTATATATGGTATTTTGTGACAAACCATCTTCAGAAGATAGGTTTGTAAAACTTATATTATCATACTGTGCAGTTGAAAAATTAAAACTCAATAATACACCTGCTAACAGCAAGTATTCCTTAATACGATATGTCCATTTACTGTTCATAGCTATCGCGATAATTTTTCAAATTCGATTTTAAATATAGTTCCTGATTGATTTAGTTTTGTAATGGTTCCTCCAAGTTGTTTTGTAAATATTTGAGTTAGTTTTGTACCTAATCCTCCTGATTCTTTTTGGGAAACAAACCCTACTCCATCATCCCCAACAATAAGTTCATATGCAGTATTTACTTGCTTAAGAGACACTATAATTGTTCCTTTATTAGTGTTTTTAAAAGCATGTTTTAGGCTATTAGTAATTAACTCACTAATAATTAACCCTAATGAAGTTAATGTTTCAATACCAATATTAGCAATGTCCTCAATTTCAATTTCAAGAATTATTTTTTTATCTACTGCGTAATTTTTAATAAGGTCTTCTACTAAAACAGTAAAGTGATCCTTAATATTGATATTCTTTAAATCATCAGAACGGTATAATTTTTCATGAAGCATTGCCATGGATAACACTCTTTTTTGTGCCTTTATAAACATGCCTAGAATTTTTTCATCATCAATTTCTCTGGACTGAAATTTTAATAAGCTATTCACCACTTGCAAATTATTTTTTACTCGGTGATGAATCTCTTTCAGTAGTATTTTTTTCTCTTCATTTTTTTTGGTGATGTCTTCTTTTTGTTTTTTTAGTAACTTGTATATTACTTTTTTCTTTTTATTCCCCCTAAAAACCAATAGGATTAGGATTGACACTAATCCAAAGGCCGTAGAAAACAACACTATTAAAATTCTATTTCTATTGAGTTTTAATTCTTGAATTACATTTTGTGAAGACAGTAACTCCACCTCTTGTTCACTTTTACTAAGCTCTAATTCTTTCTTTTCTAAATCGTATTTCGCTTGTTGCCGAATGGCACTCTTTTCTGTTTTCTCATTGTTTAAACTATCGCGCATAGTAATAAACATCTCTTGCATATTAAAAGCTTCTTTCCAATTCTTTTCTTTTTGGTATATAACTTTTAGCACTTCAGAAGCATCCCTAATTCTTAATGGATACCCCAATTCTTGAGCTAAAACCATGCTTTTTTTTGCACTAATTTTCGCACTAGATATCTTATTTTTATTTAGATAAACACTAGCCATTTGATGAAACAAACTAGCTATTTCTTTTTTATCTCCAATTTTTTCACTGATAGTTAAACTCTTTTTGAAATAAGCCAATGCTTTTTCATATTCTCCTTTTTTACTATATACTATCCCTATGTTTTTTAAGGAATAAATAAGTCCATGTTTATCGGAAACACTTTCGCTTATTGTCAGTGCTCTATTATAATACTCCAATCCTTTTTGAAAATCGCCATCACCAGTATAAATAAGACCGATGTTACTTAGTATTACAACGATCATTTTTTTATCTCCAATAGCCTCATTTAGCTCAAGACTTTTAAGGTGATACTCCAAGGCTTTATTTCTATCTTCCAGATCTAAATATATTACAGCTATATTATTTAATGAAGCTGATATTCCTCGGTTATCTTTTAACTTTTCTTTTATCTTTAAGCTCTTAATATTGTATTCTAAAGCCTTAGTTATATCCCCATGATCGTAATAAACTTGAGCAATATTGTTTAATGAATTAGCGATACCCTTTTCATCATTAATTTCTTTTTTGATACTTAAACTATTCAGATAAAACTCTAAAGCTTTAACAGCTTTACCTTGTGTTAAGTGGATATACCCAATGTTATTTAAGGCAACTGCTATTTCCTTTTTATAACCAGCTCTTTTCATTATTTTCAAACTCTCATTATAATGCTCCATTGCCTTTTCATAGTTTCCCTCGTTGCTATAGAAAACTCCCATATTATTTAAGGCTTCTCCTAAAGATTTCGTGAACTTTTCTATTAAGTGATCATTTTTTTTTTCAGAACTATATAGGGCTAATTTTTTCTGGATATACAGGTAAAGCCATTTATTGTATCTCGGCCATACCGAATCATCCCAAGACTCTTCTACAATAATATTAATAGCTTTTATTTTTAGCGTATCATGTTTAGATCTGTGGAATAATTCAAGGGAAGTATTGATTAATTTTTGTTCCTTTATGGATAGTTTTTCTAGGCTTAAACTATCCACTAAATAATAACTTTTGTCAGCGAAATTTTGTCCGCTAGAATTTATTACAAAGAGAAATATACTTACTAACAGTAAGTATTTAAAAAAGCCATGTGAATATTTCTTTTTCATAACCATGAGCTATCAATTAGATATCAACAAACTGTTTCATATCTATGGTAGGTTGTTTTAAAGAAATGAGGAAAACCACACACTTAAACGGAGAAAGTAAAATGAGGTATTATATACAAGCTTTCGTTTGGAAAAAACTGTACACATAAATTTAATCAATATTTTCATGAATACCTATAAAAACCTCATTAATAGCTCTTTATAAATACTCAAGAAATTACATTTTCAAAAGTTAATTTAAAGGCGGTTCCATTTCCTGATATTTCTTCTATAGTACCATTAAGTTGTCGTGTAAACGATTGTATTAGTTTTGACCCTAATCCAGTGGATGATTCTTCTTTAATATAACCAATTCCATCGTCTGCAAGATATAATGTATTTGTAATGTCCATTGATGGACTCAGTTTTACTGATATTGTTCCTTTTTCCATACCTACAAAAGCGTATTTTAAAGAGTTGGTAATTACCTCATTAATAATCAAGCTTAAAGGCATCATGGTTTGTGAATCTAAATAAATATCATCTATAGATAAGTTTAAACTTATTTCTTTTTCAATGGTATAATTTTTTACAATTTCTTCTACCAACATTGTAATATGCTCTTTAGCATTCAAGCGCTTTAAATCGCCCGATTGGTACATTTTTTCATGTAATTTGGCCATCGATAGTACCCTGCTTCGGGTTTGTTTAAAAGCATCAATAACTTCTTTATCGGATGTTTTTTTTGATTGCATTCTCAACAAGCTATTCACCACTTGTAAATTATTTTTTACGCGATGGTGAATTTCTTGAAGCATAATTTTTTTATTTTCATTTTTTCTGCTTATGTCTGCTTTTTGACGCTCCAAAAGCTTATTGATGTATAATTTCTTTTTATATCCTCTATACGCAGCAAATGCCAAAATTAACGCAGAGAATAATCCTAAAGAGACTAATAATATTGATGTTTTATTCCTATTTAACTTTAACTCTTGCACTTCATTTTTAATTGATAGTAACTCTATTTCTTGTTGTTTTTTATCAAGTTCATATTCAGAGGCCTGTTTAATTAAACTAGCTTCTATTTCCGTATTTTGAATACTATCTTCCATTTTAAAATGAAGTGCTTCCATTTCAAATGCTTTTTGCCAATTATTCTCTTTTTGATAAATAGTTGATACTACTCGAGAAGTGTTCGAAATTTGCATAGGGTCACCATTAGTTATTGCTAATTCTACTGCTCTTTCTCCATATACTTTGGCTTTATCTATTGCTCCTTTTTTTAAATAAACACGAGAAATATCTGTTAATGTTCTTATAATACCGAATTGATAATCATACTCTTCTAAAACTACTAGGCATTCTAACAAATAAGTTAAACTTTTAGTTAATTCCCCTTGAGCTTCATAAACACCCCCTATTAGACCCAGTGAGTTTGCAACACCTACAGTATTATTTAGTTTTTTGTATACCTCCAAACTTTCGTTATAATAAAACATTTCTTTTACCTTATCACCTTTTCTACCATATAAAAGGCCAAGGTTGCTTAAAAAAAGTCCATGATAAACACTTCCTATTAATTTTGAAACAACAATGGCTTTTTCTGTAAATTCTATTCCTTTTTCTATATCATTTTGCATAGCATAAATGTTGCCAATATTACTAAATGATTCTGCTATACCTAGACTATCTTTAATAAGCTCACGATATTTTAAGCTTTTATAAAAATGGTCTAATCCCGTTAATAATTTCCCTTCAGAATCAGATATTACTCCAATATTATTCAATGAATTTGAATAATATTGGAGTAATATTTTTTCTTTTGAATTTAAATTTGTGTTTCTTTTTATTGGGAGTAGAGCGCCTAACTCCTGCTTTGTATAGTTATACATCCACTGGTTGTACTTATGCCAAACATTATCATCCCATGAATCTTCAATTATTCTATTTATTGCTTTTAATTTTAAGGAGTCCTGAGTAGTGTTATGAAATATCCTTAATGAAGAGTCTACTAGCTTTTTTTCATTGTCAACTAGAGCTTCATAGTTTAAGCTATCAACTAAATAATACTTTTTATCAGCGAAATTTTGTCCGTTAGATTTTATTACAAAGAGAAATATACTTACTAGCAGGAAGCACTTAAAAAAGTAATATGAATGTTTCTTTTTCATAACCTTTAACTAATAATGAAATACTAAATATTCATTTAGTATTGATCGTAGGCTTTTAAAGAAAAGAGGTAAATATAAATTTAATCAATATCTCAAAGAACACCTATAAAAACCTAATTAATAATCACTTACAAATACTTAAGAAATAATATTTTCAAAGGTTAATTTAAAAACTGTTCCATTATCAGATATTTTTTCTATAGTACCATTAAGTTGTCGTGTAAACGATTGTATTAGTTTAGACCCTAATCCAGTGGATGATTCTTCTTTAATATAACCAATTCCATCGTCTGCAAGATATAACTGCTTTGTAATATCTTTTGAAGAACCTAATTTAACTGAAATTGTTCCTTTTTCCATACCTACAAAAGCATATTTTAATGAGTTGGTAATTATTTCATTAATAATCAAACTCAAGGGCATCATGGTTTGTGCATCAATAAAAAGTTCTTCTATGTCTAAGTTGAGTATTATTTCTTTTTCAATGGTATAATTTTTCACAATCTCCTCTACCAGCATTGTAATATGTGTTTTTGCATTCAACCGCTTTAAGTCACCTGACTGATACATTTTTTCATGTAATTTAGCCATTGATAGTACTCTACTTTGGGTTTCCTTAAAAGCGGAAACAAGCCCTTTATCGGAAGTTTTACTTGATTGCATTCGCAATAAACTATTAACTACCTGCAGGTTATTTTTCACCCTGTGATGTATTTCCTGAAGCATAATTTTTTTATCATCATTTTTTCTGCTTATCTCAGCTTTTTGACGCTCCAAAAGTCTATTAATAAGTAATTTCTTTTTGTAGCCTCTATAGGCTACAAATGCCAACATTAAGGCAAACAGTAATCCGCCAGAAATTAACAATATTGAGGTTTCGTTCCTTATAAGTTTTAACTCTTGCACCTCGTTTTTAACCGACAACAATTCAATTTCTTGTTGCTTTTTATCCAGCTCATATTCAGACGCTTGTTTAATTAAACTAGTTTCAATTTCTGTATTTTGAATACTGTCTTGCATTTTAAAATGAAGCATTTCCATTTCAAATGCTTTCTTCCAATTATTCTCTTTTTGATAAATTGATGATAATACATCAGATGCAATAGAAATTAATTCAGGATCTCCCTGAGTTTTAGCTAATACTATTGCTCTTTCCCCATAATTTCTGGCTTTATCTAATACTTCCTTTTTAGAATAAATACGAGCAATATTAGTTAATGTACCAATGACACCATCTTGGTATCCGTTTTCTTCTAAAACTATTATGTTTTTCAATAAATAGTTTAAACTTTTATCAAATCCCCCTTCTGTTTCATAAATTAAACCTATAAGACTTAATGAGTTAGCAACACCTACAACATTATTTAATTTTTTATTTAACTTCAAGCTTTCTTTATAATAAAATAAAGCTTTTTCCCTATTCCCCTGCTTACGATACAAGCTTCCTAAATTACTTAATGTAGTGCTATGTTCTTCACTATTTATTAACTTTGATATGATTAAAGATTTTTCTGAAAACTCTAGCGCTTTTTCTATATCATCCTGCATCGCATAAATATTACCTATATTATTATATGCTTCTGCTAATCCAAGGCTATCATTTATCAATTCACGAAAACTCAAACTTTCATAATAATATGCTAATGCTGTAGGTAATTTACCTTCAGTATTATAGATTATTCCTATATTATTTAATGCATTAGCATAGTATTTTAAAAGTAGTTTTTCTCCTACATTTAAATTTTCAATGTTTGTAACTGGAAGTGCTTGTCCTAATTCCCGCTTTGTATAGTCAAACATCCATTGGTTGTATTTAGGCCAGAGGACATCATCCCATGAATTTTCAACAATAGTGTTTATTGCTTTTAATTTGAGGCTTTGACTATTAGTATTATGGAATTTTGTTAATGAAGTATGAATCAGTTCTTTTTCATTTTCTACTAAATCACTTAAATTTAAACTGTCTATCAAGTAATAGTTTTTATCGGCATAATCTTGTGCTTGTGAAGGAAGATAGCTCACAAGTAATACATAAATCAGAACAATATATTTAGCTTTAAATAACATTAAACAAGTTGTTTTTAGCTATTTAAAGATACATTATTTTAACCAAAAACACTAATAATCAACAAGTTGCTGTTAAATTTAAAAAAGAAGAAAAGTAGCCAGAAAACCATAACCTTTAGCAGTCAAAAGTTATCGTTATAGATGTTCCTTTATTTGTTTTTTGTTGTATTTCACCTGAAATTTGCTTTGTAAAGGATTGAATTAATTTAGTTCCTAATCCCTTTTTTTCTTTATCACTATCATACCCAATACCATTATCCGCAATGAAAAGCTCATTTTTAGTAACACTCAATTGCTTTAAACGAACAGTTATAATAGCGTTATCTTGATTATTAAAAGCATATTTTAATGAGTTGGTAATAATTTCATTGACAATTAAACTCAAAGGCATCATAATTTTAGAATCAAAAAATATCTCTTCAATATCTAAATTTAATGACACTTCCTTGTCAACTGTATAATTTTCAATAATATCTTTAACCAAAAGACTAATATGTTCTTTAGTGCTTACATTTTTAAAATCACCAGAGTCATACATTTTTTCGTGTAACTTAGCCATAGATACAACTCTGCTTTGGGTTTCTTTAAATGCGGTTTTAATATCTTTATCTTTAGTTTTACTAGCTTGCATCCGTAATAAACTATTAACAACTTGCAAATTATTTTTTATTCTATGATGAATTTCTTGAAGTATTGTTTTTTTAGTGTCGTTTTCCCTTTCTAACAACTCATTTATCAACTCTTTCTTTTTATTACTTTTTCGATAACCTAAAACCAGAATAGAAACAAATACTAAAGCGATAGAAATTAAAATAATGTAAATTTTATTTTCTTTTAAACGAGTTTCTTGAGTTTTATTTTTGAAAGATAAAAAGTCTATTTTTTGTTGCTGACTGCTTAAGTCATATTTTGTTTGCTCTTCAGTTATCTTCCTTTGCACCTCAATACTTTTAACACGGTCACGCATTTTTATGTGTAACTTTTGAAATTCAAAAGCTTTTTCCCACAATTTTTCTCGCTCATATATTGATGACAATAACAAAGAAGAAATCATAATTAACTCATCCCTCTCTGATTCTTTTGCATTTGACAAAGCTTTCAAAGTATGTTCTTTTGCTATATCAATTAAGTTTTGTTTAAAATAAATTGTCGCAATACGATTTAAAGAGATTGCTATCCCCTCACTATCCTTTTCATTTTTAGAAATAGCTAAGCTTTTTGTGTAAAATCTTAACGCATTATTAAACTCTCCTTTATTCTCATAAATTTCACCAATCAGTCCTAAGGTGAGTCCATAACCAGTTTTGTCCTTTAATTTTTCTTTTATTACTAAACTCTTTTCATAACATTGTAATGCTTCTTCAGTTTTACCTGTTTTTTTATATAGTATACCAATGTTACTCAGTACAACAGCCATTAATTGATTGTCGTTTACTTTCTCTGCTATAACTTTAGCCTTTTCATAATTCTCTAAGGATTTTTTAGTATTGTCGAGTTTACCATATATTGATCCTATATTATTATATGTTTCTGAACTACCAAGATCATCATTAACGTGTTCCCTTATAGCCAGTGAAACGAAATAATACTCTAGTGCTTTGGGTAAATCTCCTATTTCACTTTGTATTATTCCAAAATTATTGATTGCATTTGCATAATATAAAAGCAGCTGTTTATCTACTGGTGATAAGTCCTTTTCATAAAAAGTATTCACTAATTTACCAAGTTTTCCTTTTGTAAAATGATATGCCCATGCATTATATCTTGGCCAAATTTTATTGTCCCAAGAATTCTCCACAAGATGACTAATCACTTTTAACCTTACCGTATCATGTTTTGATGAATGGTATTCTTTTAAGGAAGACTCTAATAAAGTTTTTTCTTTTGAACTAGCTGTAGAAATATCTAAACTGTCAATTAAATAATACTCCTTATCAACATATTCTTGGGCATTTAAGCTCAAAAATAAGCACATAAAAGCTATAGATATTACCCAGTTTTTAGAATACATTAATTGGTTAGTGTTTAGTAGCAATAAAAATACGTTATTTTTAACGCATTTCCTAAAAGATGAAATTCAAGCCAAAAACCTTCTCTATGTTTCATTTATTTATATTTTAAACAAATCTGAGGCTATACCATCGCATAAAAACTTGCCCTTTTGAGTAGTGTATAATTTTTGAGATTGAATATTAGAAGAATGACTCGTTTCACTTGTAATAACCAGCAATCCTTGATCAATAAATTTTTGAGCTTCTTTTTTTATGTGAGACTCATATTGTTCTCCAAAATCGTTTCTAACTTTACCCAACGACACTCCGTAAATTGTACGTAACCCTGTCATAACATACTCGTTATACCGATCGGACATAGAAAGTGTTTCACGCTCAATTGGAAAAATTTCATCCTGCATTGAATTAATGTATTTGGTATTGTTAGCTATATTCCAACTTCGTTGTTTTCCGTTAAATGAATGTGCTGAAGGACCTACTCCCAAGTATGATTTTCCTAACCAATAGGACGTATTGTGTTTAGAGAAATAATTAGGTTTTCCGAAGTTAGATAGCTCATAATGTATAAAGCCATTTTGTTCCATAGTACTAACCAATATTTTAAAGTGCTCATGAGCTACTTCATCCTTTGGAGCGTCAATTTTTCCTTTAGCAATAAAACTTGCTAAGGCCGTTTTTGGCTCCACCGTTAAGGCATAACTAGAAATATGGTTTACTCCAAAAGAAAGTGCTTTTTCAATATTAGACTTCCATTTTTCATTATTCATATTTGGAACACCATATATTAAATCAATCGTAATATTATCAAAGTGGCGAGTAGCCACTGTCAAACAATTCGCTGCTTCTTCTGCGTTGTGAGCACGATTCATCAATTTTAAATCATCTTCATAAAACGATTGAACCCCTATACTTAATCGGTTTATCCCTATAGTTCTATACGATTCATAAATGGTTCCTGATTCATTGTCAAACGGTATAGGTGATGCCAAGTCATCCGGATTGGCTTCTAGAGTGACTTCTGCAGAATCAATGACTTCATAATTTTCATATATGGTAGCAATCAGAAATTGTAACTCTTCAACAGTTAATAAACTTGGCGTTCCTCCTCCAAAATAAATCGTTTCTATTGATTCATTGATTTCGTTTTTACGTAAAATCAGTTCAGTAGCAATTGCCTGTACCAACTCCTCTTTTTTCTTTAAAGATGTAGAAAAATGAAAATCGCAATAATGACATGCTTGTTTACAAAAAGGGATATGAAGATAAATTCCGCTCATTTCTATTTATTTTTTTGGAATTTATACTTCTTGGCATTAGCAATATGCAAAAAATGATTATCACAATGCCAAGCATAAATACATAGGTTTTCCTTCAATGTTACCACCTCGTTTCCATCTGGGTGAATAAATGTTCTATCGAATTCTTCTGTTGTTAAACCGTTTAATAAAAACACCCAACGTTTATGTATAGAGTGCAATAATTGAATGCTTTCAGAAACACCATATAACAAAGTATCTGACAACTCTGCCCATGCAGTTTCATTATAAGGCCTTATAATAGGGTTCTCCTCCGTAAGTGCTAATTTAAACCGAACAATACTGTTCATATGGCTATCAATACAATGATTTAACACTTGTTTTATATTCCAACCCCCTGAGCGATAATGGTAATCTATGGTTTGTTGATTTGTTAAATCCGTTAATTCGTTTTCAACTTTTTTTGGAAACAACGCTATGGTCTTAATCCAAATTTCAATCTGTTCTTGTGTAATTTCTTTTGGGATATATAATTTCCCAGCTGGGTATTTCAGTTGCTCTATGTCTTGCATATTTATAATTAACTGATGATATTATTTCTTAACTCGATTAGCGTTTTGACTAACAAAACTTTCCCAGCTACCGTAATTTTTTGTCCCTACAGTTTTTCCAGAATTGAAATGATGACAAACTGCAGCTGCCAAGCCATCCGTAGCATCTAAGTTTTTAGGTAGGGTTTTTAAATTTAAAAGACTTTTTAACATTGCTGCTACTTGTTCCTTACTAGCGTTTCCGCTACCTGTAATAGCCATTTTAATTTTTTTAGGAGCATATTCAGCAACTGGTATTTGACGTGATAATCCAGCGGCCATTGCAACCCCTTGAGCTCTTCCTAATTTTAACATGGATTGCACATTTACTCCAAAAAACGGTGCTTCTAAAGCCATTTCGTCTGGGTGGTACGTATCTATCAGCTCCATAGTACGTTCAAAAATAAGTTTTAACTTGGTATAAGGATCTTTATATTTCTGCAGTAAAAGTTCGTTCATTTGAAGAAACTCCATATTTTTATCTACAACTTTTATGAGCCCAAAACCCATTATGGTTGTTCCTGGGTCAACTCCTAATATAATTTTTTCTTTAGCCACTATTTTAGCTTGATTATTTATACATTAAAAAAAATGAATCCCACTACTAGGTTACATTTCTGGTTCATCGCAGAAATAACATTCCGAATTAATTGAAATACTTACTCCAAAAGTTATGTTAGCCATTGAGGAATTAATAGTATCTGCTAAAACAGATCCTTCATAATTTATTTTTTGACCCATATTAAAAATATTAGAGGCATCAACATATGCGGACACTCTATCCGTAACGCCATAATGTATTGCTAAACCAGCCATTACATTAAAATTACTGCTTTTATTGTTTATGTATGGTTCACTTAAGGGTTTTATAAATGACATTCCAGGCCCTGCATGTAAAAAAACACCAATTCGCTCAGGCAAACGCATTTGTAAATCATACAAATGATCCCAAACATTATAATATCCTTGAAGATTTACACGTGTAAAATTAGCTTTGAATTCTGGAGATTCTCCTCCTTCACCATAACGGTTAAACCCTAAGTCTAACTTTGCTCCAAGTTTCTTTTTAAACATATAACGAAGTCCAGCATCTACCGTTAACCCATTAATTGGTTTAGCCTCATAAGTCGTTCCGAAATTATCGGAAGGTTTATTAAAACCTACTCCTAAATCAATTGTTAAGGTTTGTGCGGTGATTAAATTTGAAACTAATACAAAGAATAATACGATACTAAATCTGTTCATCTGTTTAAATTTTATAATTTGCGGACTGAATATTACAAACTTACTAAAAACTAATGACCAAGCACAATAGTATGTCTACTTTACATATTCGCTTAAAGCAAATTGCTTTTATGGCGGTAAAGTTAGCTATCGTTTTTGTTGCTGGTTTTTTTATATATCAAAAGCTAATTCATAATGATACTTTAGATTTTGATTATTTTATGGAATTACTTCATAAAAATAAACTCGTAACCATACCTAACATTCTAATTCTTTTAAGTTTTAGTGCTCTAAATTGGATGTTAGAAAGTTTTAAATGGAAAAATTTAGTGCAGGAAATAAAACCGCTTTCTTTTAGAAAAGCTATAGAGCAATCCTTGGGTTCCTTAACCGCATCGATCATTACCCCAAATAGAATTGGGGAATATGGTGCGAAAGCAATGTATTATCCTAAAATATATAGAAAGAAAATTCTCGGACTGAACTTAATAGGGAATTTAGCCCAATTATCAGCAACTATAGTATTCGGAACTATAGGTTTACTATATGTAATAAACAGCTATAAACTTCCTGTTTCGTATTATAAAATACTTTGCTTTGCTGTTTTAGGAATCTTACTTATTTACTTTATTTATAACAATTCATCTAAAAAAAAATATACCATTGTAAAAGTTTATTCGCTTACAAAACTCAGGCGTTTTTACAGCACTCTGAATAACGAAACGGTTATAAATACTTTTTTATTATCACTATTAAAATACGGTGTTTTTGCACATCAATTTTATTTTTTAATATGGTTGTTTGATATTGATGTTTCCTATACTGATGCCATGGCTTTTATTACAAGCATGTATATATTAGTTTCTATAATTCCAACTATTTTTGTTTTAGATGTTCTTGTAAAAGGGAGTATTGCTGTTTGGCTGTTTGGTTTTGTTGATGCTAATGAATTTGTTGTTTTAGCCATCACTTCATTAATGTGGTTGTTCAATTTTGCTTTTCCGGCAATAGTAGGAAGCTATTTTGTTTTACGGTTCAAATTAAATACTGAAAACAAATGATGTTAACATATATCATATGTGCGTTTATTATAGGAGTGTATTTCTTCCTTATTCTGCAGTTTATCATTGGGTTTGACAAAGTGAAAGAAAGTGTGGGAAATAAGTCTCCACAAACTCGTTTTTCTATAATAATTCCATTTAGAAATGAAGCAAAACGATTACCACATTTATTAACATCAATTGCTATACTAAAGTATAAAAAACACCACTTTGAAATTATTTTAGTTGATGATGATTCAACTGACGAATCCGCACAACTCATCAATACGTTTTGTGCTGATAATCCTGATATTAACATTCAACTTCTTAAGAATGTCCGAAGTTCAAATTCTCCTAAAAAAGATGCCATAAGCATCGCTATACCAAAAGCGAAGTACGATTGGATTGTAAGTACTGACGCTGATTGTATACTACCGCCTTTATGGTTAGCTAGTTTTAACACCAGCATTATTGTAAACAAACCCAATATGTTAGTTGCTCCAGTAAGTTTTAAATGTACAACATATTTCTTAGCGCAATTTCAGTTAATTGATTTTTTAAGCATGCAAGGAGCTACAATTGGTGGCTTTGGTATTCGGCAACCTTTTATGGCTAATGGCGCTAATTTAGCATACAGAAAAGACTTGTTTTTAACACTAAATGGTTTTGAAGACAATAATTTTATTGCTAGTGGTGATGATGTTTTTTTATTAGAAAATTTTATTGCTTATGATAAAACCAAGGTACTATTTTTAAAAAATATTGAGGCATTAGTGAAAACCTTCCCTACAGATACTTGGACTGAATTAATACAGCAACGTATACGTTGGGCTGCTAAAGCAACTCATTTTAAAAATCCGTTTGCTAAAGGGATTGGGATAGTTGTTTTTCTTACAAACTGCATAGCTATATTGTCTTTTATAATGGGATTCTTTAATCTACAGTTCCTATGGTTTCTAATCCCTAAACTTGTAATAGATACTATTCTTATTTACAAAACAGCACATTTATACCAAGAGCAACTTAAACCTTTCTCCTACTTAAAAACGGTTATTTTATATTCTTTTTTTACTGCATTTATTGCTATATCAAGTATGTTTGGTTCTTTTAAATGGAAAGGTCGTAGTTTTAAAAAATAAATATAAATTTATGTTATAATGTACTGATAACATACTACTCTAATTTCAATTTAGCTTATTTTTGTATTTTAATACCAAATTGGTATAATTTAATTTTTCATGGATTGGATTTATATTCTTGACATTGTGGGAACTTTAGTATTCGCTATCAGTGGGATACTCACAGCAATTGATAGTGATTTTGATGTAGTTGGCGCAAGCATCATAGGTATGGTAACTGCAATTGGAGGTGGTACACTTCGTGATATGCTTATTGGTCAAACTCCTGTGGGTTGGATGACAGACCTAAATTACCTGTGGACAATTATTGCAGCCCTTATCCTTTCCTATTTATTTAAAAAGAGAATTATTAAACTCCGAAAAAGCATGTTCTTTTTTGATACTATTGGTATTGGATTGTTTACCATTTTAGGTTTGCAAAAAACACTTTCAATAGGACTTGAACCAACTATAGCTATCCTTATGGGAATTGTTTCTGCAGTATTTGGAGGAATCATTCGTGATGTTTTAACTAACAAAGTTCCGTTGATATTCAGAAAAGAAATTTATGCTTCAGCTTGTCTTGCTGGAGGATTAGTATTTTTAGGTTTAGAACAAGTTTCAGATATAAAAACACTTAATATGGCAGTTTCCATGCTAACAGTAGTTATTATTAGGTATTTATCTGTTCGGAATAATTGGTCGTTGAAATTGCCTGCACGTTAAAAACGTGCTATTTAACCTCTAAATTAAGTTTATTCCCTATTTATTTTTTATTTTTATCGAAATTCCTCAAATATGAGGTTTAACTACAATATTACCACCATGAATAAAATCATTACTATACTTGTATTTACGTTATTTTTAAGCATGTCATCTTTTGCACAAATGACACATACAATAGATGGAAAATCATACGAATTAACAGAAGAAATCACTGGAAAAGCATCGCTTTTTTATGTTATTGTAGAAGATGAATATCGTTATTTCATCAAAAAAGATGGTTCTTTGACAGAATTAACAAACACAAAGGATGGAAACGGAAAGTATCAAAGTGAGTACAAAGAAATATTAAGTATTCTTACCGCTGATGCAGCCATGGATATATCGAAAGTTAACTTGACTCTTGCGAGTTTAAGAACTTATATAGACCAATACAATAAGGCTTCAGATATTGATTATAAATTACAAGCTGAACGACCAATAACCAAAGCTAGATTAGGTGGTTTTGCAGGAATGTCAAATAATCCGTTTGTAAAAAACCCAAATAATACCCTTGTTCCTATATTTGGAGCTGAAGTAGAAGTTTATGACGAAAAACGTTCAAGACATTCATTAGGTTTAGCATTTAAGCAAAGTTTAGAGTCAGATGATTTTAAATACTCATCTAGCCAATTCGGGTTATTCTACCGCTTCAGAGTATTAAATAAAGAATCTTTTTCAATTTACCCTCAAGCAACTTTAGCAACTTATACTTTTTCTAAATCGGAAACTACAACTACTATTGGAACAACTACTACGGTATTTAAACAGTCTGGATCAGCTTTAGATGCTCCAATCATTTTAGGTATAGGTGCAGACATTAAATTAGGTAATGGTTATATTACGTTATCCGCTAATGAATTAGTAGCACTTATCAAGATTGAAAACCAAGGAAATACTCCTTTAGATTTACGTTTAGGGTACAAGTTTAACTTGTAGTTAAATGTTTTTCAATCATAAAACATCAAACCCTGCTTTCAGCCCTTATTTTTGGGATAAAAAAGCAAGTGTCACAAACAAAATGACGATTTCAGGAATTTTCTTGAAATCGTTTTTTTGTATTTGTATTTTAAGCACCCTAATTGCTTTTGTTTGGTATTGGTTTTATGAAGGGAATTCTATTAAATGGTTTGCTTCAGGTGGAATGTTAGCTGCTATAATAATTAGTCTTGTTATTTCTGTAAAACATCATTGGGTTCCATTTTTAGTACCCTTGTATGCTATTGCAAAAGGAGTGTTTTTAGGAGCTTTTAGCATACAAGTACACCAACAATACCCAAACTATCCGTTTCAAGCAGTAGGCATAACTATTATCGCATTTTTAATGATGATTATCTTATATAAAACGAAACTGATCATACTTACCAAACAATTAAAGAGTTCTATAATTATTGCAACTACTACTATATTTACAGTATATATTGTTACATGGATACTTAGTTTATTTGGGATTAATGTGAGCTTTATATGGGGTGACAATTGGTTTGCATTAGCATTTAATGTATTCGCAGTTTTAACTGCTTCTTTTTCATTATTACTAGATATTGATTTTATTGATCGTAAAAGAAACAAAGCACCTAAGAGTAGTGAATGGTTAGCTACATGGGGATTATTAGTAACCTTAATTTGGCTTTACATTGAAGTATTGCGTTTAATGAGAAGGTTAGCTATCCGTAACTAGATATTGGTGACACTAATTATCAGTAACCTTCGCTACAACTCGTATTGGAATAATAAACTGAGTTTTAACCGGAACTTGACCTTCACCAGATTGTATTTTTTTATATGCAGCTCCTATCTCTGGAAGTTCACTAATGCTCTGCTTAATAATCTGTTCAATGTTTGGGATGTTTTCTTTTAAATTTTCATCTATTTCAAATGAAACAATAGTTACTTTTCCTTTTTCAGAAACCTGAATAGTTATATAAAAAGAGGTCTCTAATTCTTCCTCTAAGACTAACTTATTTTCTAATAAAGAATTACCGATATAAGTACTTAAAGACGTAATGAAACAGGTTTTTTCAGCTTCTAAATTTTCATCTAGATCCTCACACTCTTTAAAAACAGGGTACTTATCAATGGTTGAAGTATCTAATGAATCTAGTCGTTCTTGAATTCGTTCATCTGTAGCATGAATTTTTTTACTCTCAAAATAATTACAAGAGCAAAATAACAATACACAAACTATAGCAACAGCTTTCTTCAAATCAAGGTTTTAGACTGGAAAAATACGAAAATATCAACACAATAAGTTAATCTGATTATAGAATAGCTCTTACAGATTTTTTAGAAATTTATAAATAACATTCCAATCATTCGTTTCTAATGCAATATGACTATCCAATTCCTCTCTCTTTACTGTAATTTCGTTAGTTCCCAAATGTGTTTTATCATTAATAAAAATTCCTTTTCCTCCAAAGTTTTTCGCCAATTCCATATCGGTTAATCGATCGCCTATCATAAACGAATTTTCCAAATCATAGTGATCAGAAAAATAAGAAGTCAACAACCCTGTATTGGGCTTACGAGTTTGAGCGTTCTCTTTTGGAAAAGTTTTATCTATATAAATTGCTTTAAATACCACTCCTTCATTTTTAAAGGTCTCCACTACAAAGTTTTGTACTGGCCAAAAAGTATCTTCCGGAAAATAAGAAGTTCCTAATCCGTCTTGATTAGTAATCATAACCAATTCGTAATTTAACTTTTTGGCTATTTTATGTAGAGAAACAATTGATTTTGGGTAAAAGACTAACTTTTCAAAAGAATCTATTTTTTCATCGGTCGTTTCCTTAATGATTGTTCCGTCTCTATCAATAAATAATACTTTCTGCTTCATGAAATGATTTTACGAGCATTAAAGATAAGTATTCTGTAATCACTTTTGGGTCTGTTTAGTATTTCCTTCTAAATGAATTAATTCTTTAAAATGACTTATTCTGGCAGCTACTACTTTATCATTTCTCTTATTTTTCCCTTCAAAGTACAATTTATAATCTTGGTACAATTCTAATTTACTATCGTTATCTTTATAATAATTATCGGCACAAATTGCTTGTTCAAATTTAGCTTTGTAGTTATACCTATTCTCCTTAAAAGCTTTCTGAAATAGTTGCATTGCCTTACCATATTGCTTTTGTTCCTTATGCCATATTCCTAAATTGTAATACTCACTATCTACCTTTACACCATTAAAAACCAAAGCCTGTAATAAATGTAGACGTGACTTTTCAAAAGACTCTTTACCCAAATACGCCAACCCAATTTGGGTGTGGTAATCACCATTAGTACTATCTTCTTCAATTGCCTTTTCATAAAATAAAATGGCATTATCATATTTCAATAACATATGATTTGCCAAACCTAAACGATACAAAACAAATTTATTTCCTGGATCAGTTTCATATAATTTGGTAAAGTATAGAATAGCTTTATTATAGTGTCCCTGATTAAAACAAGCTTGTGCTTTGTAGTTGATTAAAATTTCATTTTCTGGATAGTTTTGTAATCCTATGGAACTATATTTCTCAAAAGAAGTCCAACTTCCTTTTTTCAGATAATACTTACATAATTGCTTTATACCCTTCAAATGGAAGGGATCTATTGCAACAACTTTTTTAAAGGATTTTATATAGTTAACATCCTTGGCTTGCAATTGCACTAAACCTAATTGATAGTGAAAATTAGGGTTCTGTTTGTCGTATTTAATAAGACTCGTAAAACATCTAAATGCTTTTTCTGAAGCTTTAATTTTATAATATAATTTCCCCAATTCGTATTGTGTAATTAACAGTGTACTATCTTTTAAAACAATATTTTCATAATACGGTATCGCTTTTCTATATGCTCCTAAGCCAACATATGCTTTTGCAATTTTAGTTTGTGTATACGTGCTTTTATCGACATCCTTTTCATAAACCGAAATGGCCTTACTATAATTCCCTAATTGAAACAAACTATCAGCAACCGTTAAAGCCGAAGACTGTGCTTCGGCTTTAATTGATACTATTGCTATAAGTAGTACTATTATTTTCCTCATTTATTGTACATTAAAAATAACTGGTATTGAATAATTTACTGTTATTGGTTTACCATAATGATAACTGGAATTGAATATTTTACTGTAACCGCTTTTCCGTTATGTATACCAGGTTTTAAAGCAGGTAATGAACTCATTACACGTTTTGCTTCTGCTACTAAAGCTTCATGAGGCCCTCGAGCTGTTATATCTTTAAGATTACCTTGTTCATCAACCTTAAACGCTATGTATATTTTTTGCCTCCCGATTAAGTTGTGTGTTTTTGCTATATCTGTATTGAAATTTTCATTGATATGTTTCGCGATACCCATGCTAAAACATTTTTTTAATGCCTCCAAAGTAGCGCTTTCATCACAGCCTGGATAAATTGGAGCTTGATCTAAAATTTTAAATGATACTTCTCCTTCAAAATTTGGAACAGTACCTTCTTTTACATTTTTAAGGTATTCTTCATAGAGTGCTTTCCCTTTCTTTTCGTACAACTCTTTAATTTCATTTTCATTTGGTAATACAAAGTTAAGTTCTTCCAGTTTGTTTATTTTAAACATTCTCGATGTTAATTTTGACATCGCATTTTTAAAATCGGACTCTCTAAGAAAATCACGCCTTTTCAATAGTGTATTGACACAATTTTCTCCTATTTTAAACACTTCTATTTCCCAGTCTCTATCAGTATAATCCATTAATGCTTTTTTCTCATACTCTAGCATCATAGAATATAGTAAATATTTATTCAAATCAGTTGCTTCTATTTTTGATTTATTTTCAACTGAATAATCCTTTATTTTTTTAGATATTTTTTCGAATATTTCATCTGAAATATCTGATTCATTTGTATCATTAGGTAATTCCTTATTAACAATTCTGTAAACATCTTCTAACACTGTAGTTTCTGAACTCAGAGCTGTTTCCGTTGTGTTTTCTATTTCTAAAGCATCTGTACATGACACGTATACCAACATGCCTAATACAATTGGAATAATGGTGATGTACTTTACTAATTTTGTTTTGTTTGATTTTTCTTTTGTTAACATAATGATACGTTTTTTGATTAATGATGATGAATAAAATTGATTGACTACTGAAAATTGTGCGATGTTAAATGTCTTCGCTAGCAAGTTTTCATAATAGTTATGTTGTTGTTTTGAAGCACATTTATCGGCGATAAACTCGTGTACTTCTGTGATCCTCTTTTGATAGAGATATACTAAGGGATTAAACCAGAATACAATTCGTAAGATTTCAAACCATAATAAATCTAGTGTATGCTTTTCTTGTACATGAACTTTCTCGTGTTTTAAAATACTTTCTTTTTGAGTGCTTTCTAATCGATCTCCTAAAAATATATGGTTCCAAAAAGAGAAGGCGTCTTCTGAATTATTTAACATTACTATGGAATACCCTTGCTTTTGTATTGCTTTACAAGATTGTTTGAACCTCCATATTTTTAATAATTTAAACACCAATAAACCTCCAAAAAAAGCAACTCCTACATACCAAAGTAATGCTATTGAAAAACTAGATTCACTAGCCAACGTAGCAACATCTGTACTTTCAATTAAACTGGGTTGTATTGGTTTTGATTCTCCTAACACTACAGCAGGAAGATTAATCATTAATTCGGGTGGAATAACTGTAGCAAACGACTTTAACTTGATAAACGGAACTACCAACGACACTACTGATGTGATTAGTAAATATGCCCTATTCCAATTAAAAAAAGTTTCCTTTCTTAATAGCAATTCATAAACTACTAAAAAGCATAATTGAAAAATAAGTATTTGTAATATGATCGTTTGCATGCTATTTCTTTTTAGAATTCAACTCTTTTAATATCGCCTCCAAATCACTTACAGAAATATCATTATTTCTGGTAAAGTATGACACCATGCTTTTAAAAGAACCTTGAAAATAACCTTCTACTAGTTTATGAGCCGATTGTTTGCTATACTTTTCTTTAGCTACTAGAGGAAAGTATATATATCCTTTACCTTTTTGCTTATGACTAACAAACTCCTTAGTTTCTAATATTCTTACAATTGTAGATACGGTATTATATGCTGGTTTAGGTTCAGGAAACAAAGCAATAATTTCTTTTACTGATGCTTCATTTAAACTCCATAAATGCTGCATTACTTCTTCTTCTGCTCTAGTTAACTGCTTCATATTTCTTGATTTTAATCCTTTAAACTAAAAACTTAGTTATACAAATGTAACTAATTATATAGTTTAAACTAATTTTTTAGTTACAAAGTTGTAACAAAATGACAAATGGGACGTCTAATAAATCAATGTCCTCTGTGCAAACACATGAGGTCTTAATTAACAATAACATTTTTCGTTCGAAACAAGCCTCGGAGAATTAAGCCCACAGGTGGGACAAAACAAAACATGGATATAGTCTTTATTATAGTTGGTTTTATATTAATTATTGGGGGAATAATTGGTAGTTTCATTCCAATACTTCCAGGCCCTATTACCAGTTGGTTTGGATTATTGTTTTTATATTTTACAGATGCGGTGCCTATGAGCTATACCGTGTTAGGAATTACATTAGTCCTAGCGCTTACTATATTTATCTTAGATTATTTTATCCCAGCAATGGGGGCAAAACGTTTTGGAGGCTCTAGATATGGCGTTATCGGAACTACCGTAGGATTACTAATTGGTATTTTCTTTTTTCCTCCTTTTGGTATAATCATAGGCCCGTTTTTAGGAGCCTTAACTGGTGAATTACTTTACGGAACAAAATCTAATATAGCTGTAAAAGCAGCTTTTGGATCTTTATTAGGATTACTAAGTTCGGTCTTTATAAAATTTATTGTGGCTTCATGTTTTGCAGTCCTATTTGTTTGGAAATTTATAGCCCATGCTAGTGATTTTTTTTAAACACCTCTACTCATTTCTTTAATAATTGATTTTTTGAAATCTAATTTTAATATGAGTCCTCTTAAAAATATCCAAACAACAAAAGCCAACCAAACACCGTATAGCATCAGGTCGAAATAATTTGCAATAAGCAACACTGGTATAAACCCTAAAAACGTGGTTAGTAATAATAAATTACGGAGTGTTTTCATCTTTCCCATTCCTTTGTACATCCCGTCATAAATAAAGGCTACAGCACACAAAGGCTGCATTGCTATGGCTATCCAGAAGGTGTTATAAAATTGCTCTCGAACCAATTCATTATTAGAATACAATCTCCCTATAGGATAATAAAAAACGCCTAAAACAAGTAACAACAACAATCCTACGACTAATCCGTATTTGGTTAATTTTTTTCTAAGTACAATTAAATTTTCTACATCATTAGCACCATATAATTTTCCAGAAATCATATTTCCTGCACTAGCATATCCGTCAATTACAAATGCACAAATAAACCAAATATTTACAGCTATTGTATAAGCATTAATATATTCTACACCATAACTTGCTGCAAAATAACTTGACAAATTCAATGCAACATTTAACGCTAGCGTTCTCACAAAAAGATTGAGAATCATTATCATTAAATTCTTTATTTCTTTATTAAAAGGAAGACTAAACCTAATAATTATTGATGTTTTTTTAATGAGAAAATAAAATGACAGTAATACCATTACAGCTTGTGAAATTACACTTGCATACGCAGCTCCTTTCAACCCTAAAGGAGCAAGATACCCCTCAATACCGAATACTAAAATCACATCCAATCCTAAGTTTACTACCAAACCTGTTAACGCTATCAGCATAGGGTAATACGTGTTTTGTAACCCTCTAAATGTTCCCATTACAGCAAACGTGACCAAAATCATAGGAAAACCAATGGCCCTAATTTGATAATAGTCTTCACAATAATCCAACATGAGACCTTTAGCGTTATATAAACTAAAAATTTCTCTAGCAAAAGGATAGGTAACACTTAGTATGAATACACTTATACCTATAATGATGAGTATCGCTTGAATAGGCAAGTTTTTAACTTCAGCTAATTTTCCCGCACCCAAATATTGAGATACTATGGATGAAATAGCGCTTCTACTTTGTCCTAGCATCCATATTAAAGCATTTAAAAATACCGATACTAAACCCACTGCTGCTGCAGCTTCAGCACTATGATTGGGTAAGTTTCCAATAATTGCTAAATCGGTAGCAGAAATGATAGGCTCTGCAATTCCAGCAATCAATGCGGGTATTGCCAATTTATTAATTCCTTTAAAACTTAAGTCTACTTTCAATTAAATGAATAAATTAAATGCCTAAATACAAATATTCAGGACATACATTAAAACTATTATTTTCCTATTGGGGATGCGTCAAGAAGCAACCCCATGGTGGGTTTAAAGTACTAATTCATAACAGTGAAACGGGTATTCACTTTGATTAGGAAAATATACATCTCCTAATTTTTCGTAACCTCTTTTTTGATAAAAAACATTATTTCGCTTATTAATACTAAATGTATCTAAACGCACAGAAGCATATTTATTCTCTTTAGCATAATTTTCAGCAAAGTTCATTAATTTCTGAGCTAATCCTTTTCCTTGTTGCTCAGGATGAATAGCCAAACGATGTATATATACATTTTTAGCATTTGGAGTTAACCATTCAATAGCTTTATATTCTTCATCCATTATGTCAGAAATCACAACAGACCCCACTATAGTGTTTTGATCTTTCATAACCCATAATTGCCCTATTTCAATATCTTTTTCAAAAGCTTCATAAGAGGGGTAATCGTCATTCCATTGATAAATTCCGCTATCTATCATTGCTTTTGCGCAGGCCTTTGTTACCATTAATAATTCTGGAATATCAGCTGTGGTAGGTTTTGTAATTGTCATTAGTTACTAAAGTTTATAATTTCATTGGCTACTAATTCAAGATCTTCCGGTAAAACATCACTTTCCCAAGGGTGACTTCCTCCAAAGACATGGTTTGCATTCTCTATTGCAAACAACTCACTTCCTGAATTCCAAGTATGTAACGCCTCCGCTTCTTGAAATGGAACTGTTTCATCAGTAGTTCCGTGAATAATTAAATGTGGTATGCTTATTTTTTTTGCAGCTTCTGAAATAGTTAAACGAGCTTCATTATCTATGAAATTATTATAAAACTGAATGTAATGAGGCATTTGTTGTTTCGTTCTTGCATTTTCTACATATGCAACCCCTTTTTTTCGCCAATACGCTAATTCATCGCCAACGGGGAATCTTGATTTATAATCAGATGCTCCTGCTAATGTAATTACCTTTGTTACCCTGCTATCTTCCGATGCTTTTATGGTTGCAATCCCTCCTCCTCTAGAATGTCCAACTAAAATAATATCTTGCGAATTTACCTCGGTTGAATACTTATTTTCAGAGCTTGTAATCCACGATATCACTTTTTCTAAATCATCTAGTTCTTTAGTAAAGTTATTCTCTCCAAAAGCATTTAAATCCGGAAAATCGATTGGTTGTTCCATTGTTCCTCCGTTATGAGAGAAATTAAACTTTAAAAAGAAAAGATCTTCTTTTGCAATGTTTGAGGCAAAAACATTCCAACATCCCCAATCCTTAAATCCTTTGTATCCATGGCAAAAAATTAGTATGGGTTTTTGTTTTCCATTTTTGTTAAATGAAACATCTAAAAGTATTGGCTTTCTATTTTCTCTTTGAAGAATGCTTGTTTCCTTTATCATACTAAACTTCTTTTTCGGTAAATGGTATATTTACATTACATATTTCTAACACCAACTGATACAACTCACTCAAATAATTATCAAACGTTTCCTGAGTGATGAGCACATCTTTTGTAGCCCCTCTACCTGCTTTATCTTTTTTGGCAAATTTCAAAAATCCAGCACTTAAGTTTTTAAACGAAATAATTCCAGCTTCTATCGGTTTAGCAAATTGTCTCTGAGATTGAATCATATATGCATACATTAATATCTGAAACGGCTTACTGTATTTAGTATAATCCGTTGTGACATCCTCCCAATTAACCAATTCAACCTTACTTTGATCTACTTTACCTGTTTTATAATCAATAATCCTAATTGTCCCGTCAACCTCATCAATTCTATCTACTTTTCCTGCAATATATATAGGGAAATCTAATCCAGAAACTTTGATTTCAGTACGTAAATCGGACTCAATATGTCGAATAATAACTTCATTACTTTCAGCTATCAATTTTAATTCTTGCTTTAAAAAATTAAACACATAGCGTTTTGCAATATTATATATGATTAAATTTTTTCCTTTAGTAATATCTCCTTTTTTGAACTCTAACTGAAACTGCTTACTCACTTCAGTATTAATTTGTTTTTGCATTTGCAAAACCAAATCCTTTGTCAGTATTTGATTTTCTAATGGCTTATAAAAATTCTCCAACGTATTGTGAACAATAGTCCCTAAGGTATTAGCTGCTACCGTTTCTTCTACTTCATCCTCTTCATAAATCCGTAATACTTTTTGCTGATAAAAGTCAATTGGGTTTCTTATATACTGAGTTAAGGCTGATGGAGAAAAACCTTTTTTGGCAATCTCTTTTAATCGTAATATCACATTTTCATCTTTCTGAATTACTTGTAATTCATGAGAAGTAGTTGGGATATCAGGCGAACAAACTTCATAACTTGTGTTATGTTGATCAGATATAAGCGCTTCTAACTGCAATAAAAAACGGCTCTTTTCACCAGCATTTAATCCATCCGGTTCAGTATTATAAATTAAGCTAACATCAGTTGCTCGTTGCAAAAGTCGAAAGAAGTGGTAAGCATATACTGCATCTTTATCATAATAGGTGGGTAAATTAAAGGCTATTTTTAAATCAAAAGGAATAAAGGAATTATTGCTTTTACCTGATGGTAATATTCCCTCATTAACAGAGGTAAGGATAACTCGTTTAAAATCTAATACACGCGACTCTAGCATCCCCATTATTTGTAAACCTTGTACAGGCTCTCCTTTAAAATCTAGGGTTTCAGAGCTTAAAACTTCTTTATAAATTTGATAAAACTCATCGATGCTAGTTATTGAGTTATATTTTTCTTGAAGAACATCCAATACATTAAACACCTCATTAAAGCGATATAGATATTCTAAATCCAACTGGTTTGTCAATGGGTCATCTACCTTCTCTTTTAAAGCGAAAATAACCCGTTTAAACACCGAAATGCATTCCGAGATAGATTTACTTCCTAGAGATAATATCATTTCCAAAAACTCATTACTTGGTAATACCTCATTTACTTCCGTTTTCGTAATACTGATAATATTATACTGTTGAATATATGTAATCAAATTACTTACAGAATCAGTTCCTAGCAACAACTTAGTGTAATTATTATTTAAAAAATGAAGGAGTTTTTTATAATAAAATCGATCTCCCTTTTGCTTAAAATAGAGTTGAAAGATACTGTCAAAAAAAGAAGTTAACGGAATATCTTTTAATGCCATTCCCATGGTTATATTGATATCCGTTACATTTTTAGGCAATGAATTTAAAAGTGGTAACAATAAACTTTCATCACCTAAAACTACTGCTGTTTCTTTTAATTCTGTTGATGATAATTGGCTTAACAATTCACCTACTTTTTTTACTTGCCCAATATTTTTTGGCAATGCGATAACATCAATGTTTTTCTTAAATGAAAACTCTTCAGATATCAATGAAAAATTATTGTTTATATAATAACTCCAATCAGTATGATACTTTCTTAAAAAATGACTTGAGCTATTAGTTTTGGATTCAAAAAACAATTTGTCAGTATCCCAAATAACTGTTGCTCGATCTTGCTTTAACATTTCTTGAAAAATAGTTTCTTCAGAAGCGTTTAAGGCATTAAACCCTAAAAAATAATGATGCTGTTTATTGTTTTGAATATAGTGTTCAATCTGATTTGATGCTTCACGATATACCAACCCTTGATAGCCTGAGTTACTTTGTAATAATTCAGATTGTAGTGCTTTATAATATTGATGTGAATTTTTCCAAAAATCCAAATAGTTTTTAATCAACTCAGTTGGTTCTTCATTAGGCGACCAGTTTTCAATTTGCTTGATGTTTGACAGGTTAGCAAAGAATTGCTTGGCATCTATCCCATAACGATCAATTTCATTAAAATCATGCAACAAAATTTGTCCCCATTTTGAAAACGATTCAAAAGATTCTTTTAACTCATCTGGAATGATTAAAACATATACATTGTAGAAAGTAAAAAGTGTATCCAAATTACTACTAGTAGTTAGTCCAGAAACATCTTCTATAAACTCTTCAATACTTATTATTTTGGGTAGAAAAAAAGTAGCCTGGTAGTAATTTGATAATTCCTTTTTCAGAAATACTCCAGCCCTTTTACTAGGTAATACAAAAACAGAATTGCTTATCGTACTGCTATCTGCTCCTATTTTTTCTAAACACTTGGCTATAAAACTTTGCATGTAGTAAAAATAAAAAAAGCGCCTCGATATCGAGGCGCTTTTAAAAATATATTTAGAATTAAATTAGTTAGCTAATTTAACCTCTACTCTTCTGTTGTTAGCTCTACCAGCTCTTGTTCTGTTAGAATCAATTGGAGTAGTTTCTCCATAACCTGTAGCAGTTAATCTGTCAGCAGCAATTCCGTTAGCGACGAACCAGTCTCTTACAGCATTTACTCTGTTTTCAGATAATTTTTGGTTGCTTTTTGCACCACCTGCACTATCAGTATGACCACCTAATGCAAATTTTGCAGTTGGGTATTCTTTAAAGATTGCATTCATAGAAGTTAAAGCTGCGAAAGCTTGTTCTTTGAAAGACGCTTTTCCTGAATCAAATAAGATTGTTTTAGCATAAGCATTTAATTTCTTAACTACTTCTTCAGTTGCTTCTGGACAACCGTTGTTAGCTACAGTTCCTGCAACATCAACACATTGATCATCTTTATCTAATACAGAATCACCATCAGTATCAGGCCAAGGACATCCATTGTTTGCAGCTGGACCAGCTACTTGAGGACAACCATCTTTAGCATCAGCAAGACCATCAGCATCAGCATCAGGACAACCGTTTAATTCTTTTAATCCAACAACATCAACACACTCATCTTGAGGGTCAGCAACACCGTCACCGTCAGTATCAGCACATCCGTTGAATTCAACTGTACCAGGAACTTCTGGACAAGCATCTTTAGCATCTTCGATTCCGTCACCATCAGTATCAGGACATCCTTTGAATTCTTCTAATCCAAATACTTCTGGACAAGCGTCATCTTTATCATATATTCCATCACCATCAATATCAGAACCTCCGAAAGCGAAAGTTAAACCTAATGTGTTTTGGAAATAGTTTGCGTCTTCTAACTCTTCAGCAAAGTTATTTTTGTAAGCAGACTGTACTTTAATCGCTATGTTTTCATTTAACCAGAAGTTAATTCCTAAACCTCCACCAGCAACTAAACCAGAATCGTCTATAGAATTACTACCAAAATCAATCCAGTTGTAACCTGCATTAGCTCTTACATAAGGGTCTAACCATTCCATACCATTCCATAAAGTATTCAAATGATAATTAACACCTAAATCAACTCCGAAATAATCTCCATCGATATCATTTGGGTCAAATAACGTCACAACATCATCTTCTTCTTGACTATGGTTGTTATATTGAGATAACTTACTAAATGTTCCAGTAAGATCTAAACTTACACCACTTCCCATATATCTTGCAGCAGTTAACTGAGATATAGCTGGAATATAGTTCCACTGATCTTTTACATTAAAAAATTCTGTGAACATAGTTGCTTCTTGACCTGCATTCCCAGTTTGACCATCATTTCCTGCAGCTAAAAAGTTTACAGCGTTAGCTCCAACTGTAACTGCCCATGGATTGTCTTCAGTTTGTGCATTAGCTACAAACCCTAATACTAAGGCGCATGCAACTAATAATTTACTAAATTGTTTCATATTAATAAAATTTAATTTTAAGTGTTAATCAGAGCAAATGTAGTATCTAAAAAGTTATTAACAAAAAATTAAGGAATTATTTTTCCCTTTTTAATTAACAACCAAGCTATAAATACTCTTTTTAAATAACCTTTAACTCTTTGGCTACCTTAGTGAATGCCTCAATAGCTTTATCCAAATGTTCTTTCTCATGAGCTGCAGACAATTGCACTCTGATCCTTGCTTTATCCTTTGGTACTACTGGATAAAAGAACCCAATTACATATATCCCTTCTTCTAATAACATATCTGCCATTGTTTGAGATAACTTTGCGTCATATAACATTACTGGCACTATAGCCGAATCACCATCAACAATATCTAAGCCAGCAGCTTTCATTCCTTTTTTAAAGTAATTTGTGTTCCACTCTAATTTATCTCGCAATGCCGTATCTGTATCCAGCATTTCAAATACTTTAATTGACGCGCCTACAATTGCTGGAGCTAAAGAATTTGAAAATAAGTATGGCCGTGAGCGTTGACGAAGGATGTCAATAATTTCTTTTTTACCTGTAGTATATCCTCCCATGGCACCACCTAGTGCTTTCCCTAAGGTACCTGTAATAATATCTATTCTGTCTAAAACACCTTTAGCTTCCAATGTTCCTCTTCCTGTTTCTCCGATAAATCCTGCTGAGTGACATTCATCTATCATTACTAAAGCATCATACTTATCTGCTAGATCACATATTTTATCTAATGGTGCAACAATACCGTCCATAGAGAACACTCCATCAGTAACTATTATTTTAAAACGTGCACCATTTTCATTAGCAGCAATTAATTGCGTTTCTAAATCAGTCATATCACTGTTTTGGTAACGATATCTTGCTGCTTTACACAAACGCACACCATCTATAATAGAAGCGTGATTTAAAGAATCTGAAATAATAGCATCTTCTTTCCCTAATAGTGGTTCAAAAACCCCTCCATTTGCATCAAAAGCTGCTGCATACAATATGGTATCTTCCGTACCATAAAAATTAGCTACTTTTTGCTCTAATTCTTTATGAATATCTTGTGTCCCACAAATAAAACGCACTGAAGACATTCCAAAACCATGTGTATCCATAGCATCTTTTGCCGCTTGGATAACTTCAGGATGTGATGATAAACCTAAATAATTGTTTGCGCAGAAATTAATTACCTCTTCTCCTGTAGAAATTTTAATTACTGCATCTTGAGGAGATGTTATAATACGCTCTTTTTTATATAAACCATTATCTTTTATCTCTTGTATTTCTTTCTCTAAATGTGCTTTTATTTTTCCGTACATGATCCTTTTATTTTTATATGGGTTTATGTTGGCAAATGTAATTATTTTACATCTTTCACCTAACTTCTCTTATTGTAATTTCACTATCTAAATAGACTAACAATTTCTTATCAATCTCATAATTCATTTCTTGGAGCATTAAGGCATATCTATTTACTTGCTCTTCATGCTTCCTATCAAACACTCCAGTTTTATAATCAATTATCGTTGCTTTCTTTCCTTTAAACACAATTCTATCGGGAATTAACAAATTTCCGTTTTTAGACAAAATTGAACGCTCATTATAAACTTCAAAAAATTCTTCAAAATAAATTGCTAATTCAGAAGTTGTTACTAGATCAATTACTAGAGGTTTCAACTCTTTTTCTTGCTCTTTATTTAATGTCCCATTAGAAATAAATTCTTGAAAAACAATATCTACATCTCTTCGATATAAAATTTTTGAAAGAATCAAATGCATTAAATTTCCTTTTTCAATAGCTTCTTTTTGATCAGTATCCCACAAATAACCAGCCTTAGTAAGTACTGATAAACTATGATCTAACCTGGAAGAGGATATGAACTTTAACTTATTGGTCTCTTTTATAACTGTTGGACTCGACTTTTTAGCTACTTCACCAAATTCATAATCAAGAACATCATCCTGCCATTTTCCGATGTTCTTTAAAAAACTAATGAAAAACCCTGAAAATAAATTCACGCTTTCATCACCTGTTTTTTTATTTACTGCTTTTTTTGATATTATATATAATTGTTCTTTTGGCCGTGTTAATGCTACATATAATAAGTTAATATTATCCAGTTCTAACTGTGCTCTTCGTTCCCTCCAAAGCATTTCACCAACATCACCATATAATTCTATATCTTTATTAAAATGCAAGAATGCTTCAGAGAAACCGTTATACTCTTCTTTATTTATAGGATACCATACTTTTGAATCTTGTTCCTTATAGATATCTAATTCAGCAAAAGGAAATATAATTACTGGAAACTCCAATCCTTTTGATTTATGTATAGTCATTAAAGTAATCGCATCTTTTCCTTCAGGAGCTACAATACTTAACTTATCTTTTTTAAGCTCCCAATACTCTAAAAATCCTTGAATACCTGTTGACTTCTTTTGACTAAAAGAAAGCACTTCATCTAAAAAATATTGCACATAAGCATCGGAACTTTCAACCAATGAAAATGCGCGTATCACTTGTTCAACTAATTCATAAAAAGGAAGTGTTTGAACCGCCTCATAATCAAATTGAATTTGATACGAAATTGCAAACTCCTTGAATAAATCTTCTGACGATAATTGAAGTAACTTAAAATAAAACTCATGCTCAGTACTAACAACTGGTAATTTATGATAGAGATAATTCAGTAATTCAAGTTTTGAGTTCTTATTTTCCAATTGCAATAAATAGGTTAAAAACGATATAATAAATCGTACCTCTTTAGATTTGTTTACCAATAATGTTTCAGAAGAAATAATGTTTACTCCTTTTTCAACTAAAAAATCCGCTATTGCAATACCATCTTTCTTTTTTCGAGTAACAATACAAATATCCGCTTTAACAAATCCTTGTTTTAAAACCTCTTGTATTGTTTCTAATACTTTTTCCTGATATAATATTATTGCTTCCTCCTCTATAACATTCTCTACAAAAGACACCTTTACATAACCACCCTTTTTAGCGTTTTGTTTTTGATTATTCCCAATCTTATATAATTCTTGATGCACGGTATTCTGAAACCGATCAGATAAAAAGCTAAAAAAATTATTATTAAAATCAACTACTTCACTGTAACTTCTGTAATTGGTATCTAAGCTTTCTAAATTCTTTTCTATATAAAATGGATTTTCCTCTTCATACAAATCAATGAACTGCTCAGGTTTTCCACCACGCCAACGGTAAATTGCTTGTTTAGCATCACCTACAATCAATAATGAATGTTGCTCATTTGGTTTTGGCTCTGTCATCAAGGCATTTTCCGTTAACGGAATTAGATTTTGCCATTGCATTTGAGAGGTATCTTGAAACTCATCAATAAAATAGTTTTGATAACGCTCACCGATCCGTTCATATATAAAAGGGGCAGGCTGGCCTTTAATTTCGTTTGAAATTATTTTGTTAAACTCTGAAATTAGTAAAATATTTTGCTCTTCCTTTACGTTTTGAAGTTCTTTATTTACAACATTCAATACTGATAATGGCACAATACTTTTTTGAACATTTTTCAGAAATGACATTTCATGAAAAAGATCTTTTGTTTTCGAAAAATCAGCTGCTATACGTGGTTGCATTTCATCAATTGAAGCTGCAATTATTCCATCAACACGTTTAGGATATAAAGCTCCTCCTTCTAACAACTTAGTTTGCCATACCAATCCGTATTTTACCGAAAGTTCTTCTTTAGCTAATTTTGAAAAATAAGTGACAATAGACTTAATGTCACTTTCGGTAATCCCAGCACTTTCAAAGTCTTGAATTATCGTTTTGGCAATCATAACCAACTCAGATTGAGCCAACTTCAACCTTTCATCAAGCGTGACCTTTAACACATCAAAATCGCTTAAGGTTTTATCTTTCAATAAAGCCAAGTGTTTCACCTCATTTTCATTTAGTAATAATCTTGACACTTTATATAAATCTAAAGCAATATCCCAACTTTTATCGTCGTCCGCTTTCTGCAAAGCAAAATCAATTAATAGCTTAGTAAGTTTTTCATCTTCACCTACTTTTAAAAGTACATTCACTATTGCTTCTTGCAAAACATCTTCCGTATCTAAAGCCACTTCGAAATTCTGAGGTAATTTTAAATCATACGCAAATGTTCTTATAATTCTATGTGTAAACGTATCAATGGTAACGACATCAAAGGCTGCATAATTATTTAAGATTGCATCTTGAATTCGTATTGCTTTTTTATGCAATTGAATTGTATCCATAGCTAACTCGCCAGCAATGACTGCAAACATTTGCTGTTGATCTTTTAATTCTTCATGAACCTCTAATAGTAAAATTTCTGGTGTAGCAAACCCTTTTAAATTTTCAAGGATTCGCCCTTTCATTTCCGCAACTGCTTTATTAGTGAATGTAACAGCTAGGATGTTTTTATACTTATCTTTATTATAAGAAGAAAATAATGCTTTTAAATACTCCTTAACCAACGTGAATGTTTTACCTGAACCCGCAGAAGCATTATAAACCGTGAAAGAATTTGTATTCATTAAAAACGCGTTTTTAGCAACACAATATACAAACTAAATAGCGTAATAAATATTAATTATTTCAATTGATATCATCTTGTTATTAGTTTTTGTAAATTTGGATAGAATTTAGTAAAACTAATAATTTAAAAAAATATATTATGGCTTTTGAACTACCAAAATTAGGATATGCATACGATGCATTGGAACCAAATATTGATGCAAGAACAATGGAAATTCACCATTCAAAGCACCATAACGGATATACATCAAAATTAAACACGGCAGTTGGAGGAACTGATTTAGAAGGAAAATCTATTGAAGACATCCTTGCTAACTTAGACATGAACAATGGTGCTGTACGTAATAATGGAGGTGGATTTTATAACCACTCTTTATTCTGGACAATAATGAATCCTGAAGGAAAAGGTTACTTATCTGGAGATTTAAAAGATGCTATCATTGCTGAATTTGGATCTGTAGATGCTTTTAAAGATACTTTCTCTAAAGCTGCAGCTACTCAATTCGGATCTGGATGGGCATGGTTATGTGTACATAAAGGAGGAAAAATTAGCGTTTGTTCAACACCAAACCAAGACAATCCTTTAATGCCAGGTGTAACTTGTGGAGGAACTCCTATTTTAGGTTTAGATGTTTGGGAACACGCATATTACTTAAACTACCAAAACAGAAGGCCAGATTACATTAACGCATTTTTTAATGTTATTAACTGGAACGAAGTTGAAAGACGTTACACTGAAAGCAAATAAGCTTTTACCAAACCTAATACAACAAAAAAGGGATGCATTTTAATGCATCCCTTTTTTGTTAAGTTTATTCCAATAAAAAAGACAAGAATTAACTTGCCTTTTTTGCCCCAAATCTACCATGAACTTAACCTACTTATGTTATGGTAGTACTAATATATAAACTTATATCAACTCATCACAATAATCAGGACAAACTACCGTAATATTTGTTAAAGTGCAAAATAACGGTGTAAAACACAGATAATTTGTGGTAAAGCACTTCAAACACAAATCTTACAGTTTTCTTACAACTTAAATTTATTACAATAAAAAAGGCAAGAATTAACTTGCCTTTTTTGCCCCAAATCTACCATGAACTTAACCTACTTATGTTATGGTAGTACTAATATATAAACTTATGCTTAAATACTAAAACATTTTAGCCAAACTACAATTATACTTGTTAAAGTGTAATTACTAGGCTTTTATTAGTATGCTCTTTCTTTATTTCCTTCAAAGAAATTTATAAAAGCTCTATTAACAACTCTGTGTCCTCCTGGAGTTGGATAATCACCTGTAAAATACCAATCACCTAGATGCTTAGGACAAGCTTTATGTAAGTTCTCTACTGACTGATAGATAATATCCACTTCAGCATTTAATCCTTCCGAACTTAACAATTCTGATATTTTCTTAGAAATTTCTTCATCAGTATACAATCCATATAAATCTTTTACAAAATTCTGAACTTCCGTATCAGGTAATCCTACCTGAGCAATACACTTATCATAAGTTTCTTTAATTAGATAGTATTTGTCATCATCTTTTAATAGCGCTAACATTGCTCTAAAAGCAATCAAACCTTCTAAATTAGCCATGTCAATTCCGTAACAATCCGGATAACGGATTTGTGGCGCTGAAGAAACAACTACAATTTTTTTAGGATTCAAACGATCCATCATTGTCAAAATACTTTTTTGCAATGTTGTCCCACGAACAATAGAATCATCAATTATTACTAAATTATCGGTAGGTCTAACTGAACCATATGTAATATCATATATATGAGCTACTAAATCATCTCTACTGTCATCATCTGTAATAAAAGTCCTTAATTTAGCATCCTTGATTGCAATTTTTTCTGTGCGCAATCTTTTACCAATAATCTCTTTTATTTTTTCAGGTGTTTGATTTTCTTTTTGAAGTAATAATTGTTCTTTCTGCTGATTTAAAAACAACTCCCCCTCTTTAACCATTCCGTAATAAGAAACCTCTGCCGTATTTGGAATAAAAGAAAACACAGAATTTTCAATATCATCACCAATCGATTTCATAATCTGCGGGAACAATAACCTTCCTAACTTCTTACGTTCTGCATATATTTCTTGATCACTACCACGAGAGAAATAAATACGCTCAAAAGAACAAGCTTTCTTCTCTGTAGGCTCTAATATTTGTTGAATTTTAGTTTCACCACTTTTCTTAACAATAATCGCTTTTCCAGGATCTAACTCAACTACATCTTCAAAAGCAACATTGAATACTGTTTGAATAACCGGGCGTTCAGATGCTACAACAACAACTTCATCATTTTCATAATAATATGCTGGCCTGATTCCTGCAGGATCACGCAAAACAAATGCATCACCATGACCCAACATTCCGGCCATAGCGTAACCACCATCCCATTTTTTAGCCGATTTCCTTAATATTTTAGCAATATTTAATCGATCTGCAATAACTGAAGAAGCTTCTACTTTCGATAAACCTTCGTTTTTTGCGGTTTTATATAACCTCTCAACTTGCTTGTCTAAAAAGTGACCAATTTTCTCCATTACAGTAACAGTATCTGCTTCTGCTTTTGGGTGTTGACCGATGTTTACTAAATCCTGAAACAACTGACTAACATTAGTCATATTAAAGTTCCCAGCAAGGATTAAGTTTCTGTGCATCCAACTGTTTTGCCTTAAAAACGGATGAACACTTTCCACACTATTTACACCAAAAGTACCATAACGCACATGCCCTAAAAGCACTTCGCCGATGTAAGGAACTTCTTCTTTTAATCTTTTAACATCATCATTCAATGACGGATCAGATTTTAATGCTGAATTAATTCTGTCATTAATTTGAGCAAAAACATCTTGAATTGGCAGTTGTTTATTAGAACGTACACGACTAATATAGCGTTGTCCAGGCTCCATATCTAATTTAATACTTGCAAAACCAGCACCATCTTGACCACGGTTATGCTGTTTTTCCATCATTAAGTACATTTTATTTACACCATAAAATGCTGTACCGTATTTTTCTTTGTAATACTCTAATGGTTTTTTCAACCTAATTAATGCAATACCACATTCGTGTTTTAAAGCGTCGCTCATTATTGTTGTGTTGTTGTACTTAAAAGTACTGGTTATTGTGTTGCTATAGTCGATATTTTTAGCACATACATACAAAGTATGAACACTATTTTTTTTAATATTTAACCCCTATCAAGGCATTAAAAAACGCGCTGAAATTCAGCGCGTTTCTATATTATAATTCTATTTCGAATTGTGTCAGTTCCTTGAATTGCATCAAGCGACTGGACACTTCTTGTTGTGATAATTTTTCCATTCGTTCTGTACCAAACTTCTCTACACAGAAAGAAGCTAAGTTAGAACCGTATATAACTGCTTTTTTCATGTTCTCAAATGAAATGTTTCCAGTATTAGTAATATGACCAGTAAATCCTCCTGCAAAAGTATCTCCGGCTCCTGTAGGGTCAAAAACTTCTTCCAGAGGTAATGCTGGCGCAAAAAAGGCATCATTTTCATGAAACAACAATGCTCCATGCTCTCCTTTTTTAATCACTACATATTTTGGACCCATGGTTGCGATAACTCTAGCAGCTTTTACTAATGAATACTCACCTGACAACTGACGTGCTTCCTCATCGTTAATTGTAATAACATCTACTTTAGCGATTACTTGTTTTAACTCCTCTAAGGCACAATCCATCCAAAAATTCATTGTATCAAGTACAACTAATTTAGGTTTCTTTGTCATTTGCTCCAATACACTTAACTGTACAAATGGATGCAAGTTTCCTAACATTACAACATCAGCTTCTTTATAGGCTTCTGGAACAATAGGGTTAAAATTTTCCAGTACATTTAATTGTGTGTCTAATGTATCACGAGAATTCATATCATTATGATATTTTCCTGACCAGAAAAAAGTTTTCCCACCTTTAACAGTTTCAATACCAGATACGTTGATGTTTTTATCAGAAAGCATATCTAAATACGCTTGCGGAAAGTCTTCTCCTATAACGGAAACAATTGCACAATCAACATTACCAAAATTAGCTGCGGAAAGACCTATATAGGTAGCAGCACCACCTAATATTTTGTCTGTTTTCCCAAATGGTGTTTCAATTGCATCAAAAGCAACTGTACCAACAATTAAAAGTTTGTTCATCTAAGTAAATTTCTGCAAAATTACGGAAATTTATTTTCTATAACACAATACTAAAAATGAAAAGTAGTTAATGACGACAAATTAATTGTCTAATTGTTCTTTTAGTCGTTTAAATGTATTGAAAGGAGCATTTACCAGCATTGAATTTACAATAAATGAAGGTAAATAACCTCCAGGATCACCATACATTTGTTGGGTTACTTTTACTCCTTCTTTGGTTTTTTCTAAAATCCAGAGTCCCGAAAACTCAACTACTCGAATAACCCCTTTCTTTTCTGGAATTCTTTTAGCATCCGATTTTATGGTTACAGTTATTAATGAATCGCTAACCGTTATGACTTCTAATTCAGAAATATGATCTCTGTCTTTGGCAGGCCATGGCAAGTTATTATACATATATATAATGTATTTGTTTTTATTCTTTTTTTCTAAAAGCTCGCTTCTTATTGTTTTGTAATTCCATTTTTTTAACTGCTCGCCATCAATTATTTTATTAACTAAAGATTTTATTGATCCTTTAACAACAGTTGTTGCCTTATACTCTTTTATCGAAGAACTTTTCACTGCTCTGGTATACACTTGTATTCCCGATTCATCTTTTTCCAATTCCCATACTGATTGAGAAAAAGAAAAAAAGAAAACGTTAAACAACAGCATATAAAAAAACAGTTTACTCATACTCTTATATTATTTTTTAAACAATGTATCACCATTCAACTTCATATATTCTTCATCTATCAAAAGACCTCCTTTTTTTGAAGATTCAACAGCTAGAAAATCACATCTATCGTTTTGTTTGTGGTTATTGTGCCCTTTAATCCATTGAAAAACGACCTCTTGTTTTCGATATATTTTAAGAAACCTCTTCCACAAATCCGGATTTTTCTTATCCTTATATCCTTTTTTCTCCCAACCAAAAACCCATTTTTTGTCAACGGAATCAACCACATATTTAGAATCAGTAAACACTTTAACCTTTGTGTTTTCATTCTTAAGTTGTTCTAAAGCAACTATTACAGCCAACAACTCCATTCTATTATTAGTTGTTTTTACATAACCTTGACTAAACTCTTTAACATAGGGTTTACCTACCCACTGCATCACAATTCCGTAACCTCCCGGGCCTGGATTTCCTCGAGAAGACCCATCGGTATATATATGTACTTGTGCTGACATTAATTTAACAATTGTTCTATCACTAATGGAAAATGTTTTTGTTCCAAAACATGAATTTTAGCCGCTACATCTTCAAAAGTGTCATCCTTATCAACTTTTGTATTCGCTTGAAAAATAATATTACCTTCGTCATAATGTTCATTTACATAATGAATAGTAATACCAGATTCTTTTTCTTTATTTGACACTACTGCTTTATGAACATTTGAGCCATACATTCCCTTTCCACCATATTTAGGTAGCAGAGCTGGGTGTACATTTATTATTTTGTTGGGAAAAGCCGCAATTATATTCTCAGGAAACTTCAACAAAAATCCTGCTAAAACAATTAAATCTGGCTTTAACTCCAGCATTAAATCATAAATAGTTGTTTCTGCCAACAGCTCATTTTTTTCAAAACTACTATTAACAACCCCTAAAGCATCCGCTTTTTCTAAAACTTTGGCATCTTTCTTGTTACTGAGCACTTGAATAACCTTGGCTAAACCACTACTTTGGAAGTGTTTAATAATATTTTCTGCATTCGTTCCGGAACCAGACGCGAAAATTACAATACGTTTCATATCTTTGAGCTACATGTGTTATTCAACACAAAAAAAAGAATAAATATTTACAATTGGAAGCTAAAAACCAGTAACTTCACAAAAAATTAAAAAAAATAAGTTACATTTCTCGTGGAAATCGTGGTTTTAAAGTAAAGTTTTTTACTTTTGCCTCCAAACAAATTTAAAAATTAAAGATTATGTCAGACATTGCATCAAAAGTACAAGCGATTATAGTAGACAAATTAGGTGTTGATGAAAACGAAGTTGTTGCAGAAGCAAGTTTCACAAACGACTTAGGAGCAGATTCATTAGATACTGTTGAATTAATTATGGAATTCGAAAAAGAATTTGATATTCAAATTCCAGATGATCAAGCAGAAAACATTGCAACTGTAGGTCAAGCTATTACTTACATAGAAGGAGCAAAATAAGAATTATTTAGTATGGAATTAAAGCGAGTTGTAGTTACAGGCCTTGGAGCACTTACTCCAATAGGAAACAATGTTCAAGAATATTGGGACGCATTGGTTAGTGGTAAAAGTGGCGCTGCCCCTATTACTCGCTTTGATGCTACTAATTTCAAAACGCAATTTGCCTGTGAGCTTAAAGATTTTAAGGTTACAGATTTCATGGACCGCAAGTTTGCAAGAAGACTAGATATATATGCTCAGTATGCTATGGTTGCTTCTGACGAAGCTATTATAGATTCTGGGATAGACTTAGAAAAGATTAACAAAGATAGAGTAGGTGTAATCTGGGGAGCTGGAATAGGTGGTATTGATACTTTTCAAAATGAAGTGTCAGATTTTGCTACTGGTAATGGAACTCCACGATTTAATCCTTTTTTTATACCGAAAATGATTGCTGATATTGCCCCTGGGCATATCTCAATAAAATATGGTTTTAGAGGACCAAACTTCACAACTGTATCTGCATGCGCTTCTTCGGCTAACGCCATGATAGACGCCATGAACTATATTAGGCTTGGAAAAGCTGATATTATAGTTTCTGGAGGATCAGAGGCTGCAGTATGCGAATCAGGAATTGGAGGATTTAATGCTATGCATGCTTTATCAACCAGAAACGATGACCCTCAAACAGCATCAAGACCATTTGACGCTAATAGAGATGGATTTGTTTTAGGAGAAGGAGCTGGAGCATTAATTATAGAAGAATATGAACACGCAATTGCAAGAGGCGCTACAATTTATGCTGAACTTGCCGGAGGCGGTTTATCCGCTGATGCGCACCATATGACTGCACCACATCCTGAAGGACTTGGAGCTAAAAATGTTATGAAAAACTGTATTGAAGATGCAGGACTTTCTATAACAGATGTTGATGCAATTAATATGCATGGAACATCAACTCCATTAGGTGATATTGCTGAATCAAAAGCAATTAAAAGTGTTTTTGGCGAGCATGCTTACACATTGAATATCAATTCAACTAAATCTATGACAGGGCACTTACTAGGCGCTGCAGGTGCAGTAGAAGCAATTGCTTCTATACTTGCAATGAAACACGGTATTGTACCTCCTACAATAAATCATGAAACTCATGATGAAAATATAGATTCTAAACTGAACTTGACACTTAATAAAGCTCAAAAAAGAGACCTAAAGGTAGTAATGAGTAATACATTTGGTTTTGGTGGACATAACGCTTGTGTATTATTTAAAAAATTAGACTAAAACAATTGAATGAAAAGAATCATTCGTAAAATATTCAATTCCCGAACTTCTAATGAAGACGGGAATTTTTTTGTTAAAGTCAGCAAAATAACTGGGTTTAAACCATCTAACATTTCCCATTTTGAAGAAGCTTTCACTCATAGATCTTCTAATAAAAAAGATGAAAAAGGAAACGTCATTAGCTATGAAAGATTAGAGTTTTTAGGCGATGCCATGCTAAGCTCTGTGATTGCAGAATATCTTTTTAACAAAGTTCCTCACGGAAACGAAGGCTATTTAACCAAAATGCGTTCAAAAATTGTAAGTAGAGAGCATTTAAATGAATTAGGTAAAGATTTAGAATTACTTGAACTACTTAATAGTAAAATGAGTAAAGTCAATTTTGGTGACAATATTCACGGAAATGTATTTGAAGCACTTGTTGGAGCTATTTTTTTAGACAAAGGATACTCAGGCTGTGAAAAATTTATTTACAATAGTGTTATAATTCCATATGTAGATATTGAAAGGCTTGAAGGAAAAGTAATCAGCTACAAGAGCTTACTTATTGAATGGTGCCAAAAAGAAAAGAAAGTATTTAAATACTTAGTATATGACGATACTGGAAACGACAATATAAAACACTTTGCTGTAAAACTTCGTATTGACGATAAAGTAATTGCAAAAGGAAGAGCAACCTCTAAGAAAAAAGCAGAAGAAAAAGCTTCTAAACGAGCCTTCTTTGCTCTACAACATAAAATAGAAAAAGAGTAAACCCTTCTTAAAAAAAGTCACAAATACTATATATACCTGTGACTCTATTAATTATCCTTACATAAAACCTAATTTCGTCCTTACCCTTTTCAATACAATATCTGCTGTACCTGTAGCCTTTTTAGCTCCAATTTTCAAAGCAACATCAATTTCTGAGAGATTATTCATATAATGATTATACAAAGCACGTTCCTTAGCAAACTTCTCAATTAACACTTCAAAAAAAGCTTGTTTGGCATGCCCATAACCATAACCACCTTTTTCATAATTTTCACGCATCTCTGCTATCTGTACTTCGCTTGCTACTAACTTATATAAAGCATATAAATTACAAGTATCTGGATTTTTAGGCTCTTCTAATGGCGTACTATCCGTAGCAATTTTCATTACCTGCTTACGCAACTGCTTATCTGGAAGAAACAAGTTAATAATATTTCCTTTACTCTTGCTCATTTTCACACCATCTGTTCCAGGAACATACATCGTATCTTCTTGAACTTTAGCCTGTGGCAATACGAAGGTATCTCCTAATTGCGCATGAAAACGCGACGCAACATCCCTTGTCATCTCTATATGTTGCATTTGGTCCTTCCCTACAGGAACGAGTTCAGCATCATATAACAAGATATCTGCCGCCATAAGCATAGGATATGTAAATAACCCTCCATTTACATCATCTAACCTATCAGCTTTATCTTTGAATGAATGAGCAAGTTCTAATCGCTTAAACGGAAAAAAACAGTTTAAATACCACGAAAGTTCTGTTACTTGAGGAACATCACTTTGTCTGTAAAATATCGTCTTATCAACATCTAGTCCGAAAGCCAACCATACGGCAGCCGTTGAATAAGTGTTTTCTTTCAACTCTTTTGCGTTTTTAATTTGCGTTAAAGAATGCATATCTGCTATAAACAAATACGATTCATTAGTTGGGTCATTTGCCATATTAATAGCAGGAATTATCGCTCCTAATAAATTCCCTAAATGTGGTGTTCCTGTACTTTGTACTCCAGTTAAAACTCTAGCCATAATGCTCTTCAAAAAAATTTAGGTAAATTTATTGAAAGCAACAGTCATAAAAAAGTTATTTTTGAAACTTAAAGCATTTTATTTGAAAATATTCAGTTACATAGGGCGAATAGCATACCGAACATGGTTTTACCTTTTAATAGCATTCCCCATACTAGTACTATTCCCAGTACTATTAATTACTTCAACTAGTGATAAATTATATCCGTACTTCTTTAAACTAGCAAGAGTTTGGGCGAAAATTATCCTATTCGGGATGGGGTATCGAATCAAACTCAAGAAAGAACAAGAAATAGTTTTCGGAAAAAGTTACATGTTTGTTGCCAACCATAGTTCAATGACAGATATTATGCTGATGCTTGCAGTAGAAAAAAATCCGTTTGTGTTTGTTGGAAAAAAAGAACTAGCAAAAATTCCACTATTTGGTTTTTTCTACAAAAGAACCTGTATTCTAGTTGATAGAAACAGCGCAAAAAGTAAGAAAGAAGTTTTTAATCGGGCTCAGGAAAGATTAAACTCAGGATTAAGTATATGTATTTTCCCTGAAGGTGGTGTATTTGACGATTGTGATCTGATATGTGAGTTTAAAAATGGTGCTTTTCGACTTGCTATTGAACATCAAATACCAATAGTTCCGATGACTTTTGCTGACAACTTAAAACGATTACCTTATCCTTTTTTAGCAGGTGGATCACCAGGAAAAATGAGGGTCACCATACACAAACCTATCTCTACTGATGGCTTAGATTTATCATCTAAAAATACTTTAAAAAACCAAACTCGGAGTTTAATATACAACGAATTAAAAATGTACCACAAACCTTCTTAACTTTATTAAAAAACAAAAAAAAGCACTCTTAATTAAAAGGGTGCTTTTTCGCTTAGCATGACACATACATACTAAAATTAACTAACTTAAAACTTAAAACTAAATCCTGAATATACCCCTAGGATATAAGGTTTAAAATTACCCGAATCATTACTAAAGGTATTCAACTGATATTTGAACATTGGTTCAAAATTAAAATTAAATGATTTTGCTATTTTGTAATTAAAACCTAAACCAATATTGGTACTATAACTCATTTTATTTAAATTATTGGCCTCACCAATAAATGTTACTTTTCCATTTGTTTCCGTATATATTTCATTCTTATTCAAGAAAAAAGTACTTAGTCCCGCAATTACATCTATTTTTATTTTTTTGCTAGACACTTTATAACTCAACTCCAAAGGCACCTCTAAGTACCCTAATCGCTGATTTAAACTTGAATTAAAAAGCGACGAGAATGATGATGGGATTTGAGCAATTGAAAAACTATCAGAACTCGAAATATTTAACGATGCAGCTTCAGGAGCTAAATTAATATTCTTTATTCTTGGCCCTCCCGAAGTTTCTGGAGATGAATTTATAGCCACATCTTGTGTATCGTACCCTAATTCCACTTTATTAAGACCGGTGCGAATAGTCAATCGGTTGTTTAATACATAACCCACACCCAAACCATAACTCATAGATAATTGCCCTTTTTTCTTATTAGCCGAAAGCTCACTGTCTATAGAAGACCCACCACTTAACGTATTATAATATACTGGAGCAATATTTGGAGCAATATTCCATTTACTAAAAGCAACATCCTCCTCATCTTTGTTTTTATCTTCCTCAATTTTCAATTCAGCAACTACCTCTTCAATTGTTTTTTCTATAGGCATTTCTTGTTCTTCTGAACATTCTTCCTCATTACTCTTTTCTTTATCAAACCCAAGATCGGAAGAAGCAATTATATTTTTTGCATCAATGTTGTCAAGCACATTTTCAATAAGCTCTGTCTCTGCCACCTTACCAGTAATAGAATTAGTTTTATTTACGGAAGGATTTTCCTTATCTATAACATTATTATACGCTATATTATTTAGATTATTACTCCCTATAGACTCAAACCCATCATTAAATTTTTTAGTCAACTCTTTATCAGTTATGTTTGATGAACTTAATTGAGTATTTACTTTTTCAAAACCAGCTATATCATTAGTTATATCACTAATTTCTTTCACCCTTACTTTATCATTATCGTTTAAGATTGAAAGCTTCTTTTCTGATTTTAATAAGCTAGAATACTGAATAACAGCTACATTATTTGATTGATTATTAACCGAAGTACCACTTAATTCATTTAAATTCTTATTACCATTTGTAATATTCGATTGCTGCTTTTCTGAGGCGTTATTATTCAAGTATACATTATTAACCACACTTATACTCTCAGAATTAATTGTGCTAATATCCACTACCACAGAGCCTTTTGCCTTCTTGCTTTTAAACACATTCGCTTCTTTCTCTAACAAGTCACTTTTCGAATCGTTGTTATTCGAATGCACCACCGGAGCAACAATTTCTTTATTATCTAATACGTTTTCATTCGTTTTCCCATTAAAAATTTTATTAATTACTGAATTTTCGTCTTCCGAAATATCCACAATTTCATTTTCAATATCGTTACTAGAGAAAATCGCAAGACTTACTGCAACAAGCAGTAATAATGAAGCGGAAATACCACCAAGCTTCATCCAAAGAGGAACTATTTTCTTACGACTCCTATCTTCCTCTAATTGAGGTTGAATGTTTTCCCATATCGCATCATCTGGACTCACTTCAAAATTTTTGAACTGTTCCTGAAACAATCTGTCTATATTTTTTTTATCGCCCATTTTCAAGGGGTTTTCTTGTTTTTAAATTCATTTTCTTCAATTTTTTCTTTCAGAATACCTCTTGCTCTTGATAAATTAGACTTAGAAGTTCCTACTGAAATATTTAACATTCCTGCTATTTCTTTATGCGAAAAACCATCCAACACATACAAATTAAACACCAAACGATATTTATCGGGTAACTGCTGGATAATCAACAACAAAAACTCTAATGGTACTTGATCTACTTCAACCTCTACCACCTCTTCTTCTAAAACATCATCTTTAATTACATCCAACACACTTGCTTTTCGGTAACGCTGTAAGGCTGTATTGATAACTATTCGTTTCATCCACCCCTCAAAAGAACCTTCCCCACTATATTGTTTTATTTTACTGAATATAGTCACAAAAGCATCCTGCAAATTATCTTCCGATTCCGCATAACTTTTAGAATACTTTAAGCATAAAGTAAATAGCTTACTTGCATACAAGTAATACAATTCCCCCTGTGCTTTTCTGTTATTCTTTTTACATTTTATGATGAGTTGCTCTAAACTCATTGCCTTAAAACAGGTTTTTATTCCCACCAGTGGGATTAACACTCCAATACTTGTATTTCCAACAAAATAATTGAGCTTATTGACACCTCGTGGACCTTCCCCAAGGATACTGACTAGTTAATAACAGGAACTTCAACCACTTCATATATTCCCTCTCCAAATTCATCAGCTCCTTTCCATATTCTAAAAACATATGTTTGGTTATAAAGTACAGTAAATTTAAATGATTGAGTAGCAATGTTATTTTCCGTTATAGCCTCACAATTCGGATTTGCATAAACAATACTCTTCACTGCTAGAGTACGTGTTTCGTTTTCTGCAACAGAAAAAACATTTTGATACGCATGACAGTTTGTAGGGCGTATAAATGTGAAATCGATGTCATATTCTTCATGCAAAACAAACTCACTAGGCAATTGAATACTCTCTATTGGCAACATTTCATAACTAGTATCACTTGCTCCATCATCCAAATTACAACTAAGCACAAAAATCGCTGTTAGTAGTATTAAAATGTATCTTTTCATATCCTTATCTAATATAATATTTTTCTTAACCCCCTATTTCATAGATGCATAAAGTTACAAAAGGTTGCGTATAAAACTAAAAAAACCTGGAATAACCAGGTTTTTTTAGTTTTAAGAAGTGATTTTTACTATTGCTTTTCCGCTATCGCAGCAACAATTTTCTCTTCTAATTCTTCCATTAATTCAGGGTTGTCTTTAAGTAAGCTTTTAACAGCATCTCTACCTTGACCTAATTTTGTATCTCCATAACTAAACCATGAACCACTTTTTTTAACGATGTTAAACTCCACTCCAATATCTATAATTTCACCAACTTTAGATATTCCTTCCCCATACATAATATCAAATTCTGCCATTTGAAAAGGAGGAGCTACTTTGTTTTTTACAACTTTAACTCTTGTCTTATTTCCAATAACAGCACCATCACCATTTTTAATTTGAGTCGATCTCCTAATATCCAATCTAACAGAAGCATAAAATTTTAATGCGTTACCTCCTGTTGTTGTCTCTGGATTTCCAAACATTACACCAATTTTCTCTCTTAATTGGTTAATGAAAATTACTGTGCAATTTGTTTTATTTATGGCTCCAGTAAGCTTCCTTAATGCTTGTGACATTAAACGAGCATGTAATCCCATTTTAGAATCACCCATTTCACCTTCAATTTCACTTTTTGGCGTTAACGCCGCTACTGAATCTATTACGATAATGTCAATTGCTCCAGAGCGAATTAAATTTTCTGTAATTTCTAATCCTTGTTCACCATAATCAGGTTGAGAAATAATTAAGTTATCAACATCAATCCCTAATTTTTCAGCATAAAAACGATCGAAAGCATGTTCTGCATCAATAAAAGCTGCAATACCACCTTTTTTTTGAGCCTCAGCAATTGCGTGCAAGGTTAATGTTGTTTTACCAGAAGATTCAGGACCATAAATTTCTATCACTCTACCTCTTGGCAAACCACCTACACCCAAAGCTAAATCCAAACCTAAAGAACCTGTAGAAATAGCATCTATTTCCTCTACTGGCTTATCTCCCATTTTCATTACAGTCCCCTTACCGTATGCCTTGTCTAATTTATCTAAAGTAAGCTTTAATGCTTTTAATTTTGCTTCTTTCTCTGAACTCATAAATCCCGTTTTATATTAACTTTTTGCTAAAGTACAGTTTCTTTTTACAGCATACAATCATAACTTTTTCAACTTATCAACATGCTCTTTTTTGAAAAAAACTCGATTCTTAACGCAACCTTTTTTAAAATTCGTCATCTAATAATAAAGCGACATACGTATTAAAAGATTAAATGAGATTTTTAACTATACATATCAATACAAATACACACGGTTTTACAATTGCAGCTGCTATAGTTTGTAATTGTAAATTAGACGGTGGTTAATATTCGTTACTTTTTAATACAAATGATTTTCGAGAAAACACTTCGAAAAGTTATCATTAGATTAGAAATTTAGTAACGAATTAGCCCACAAAAAGCTTCTGTTTAAAACAGGAGCTTTTTGTATTTTAACAGCATACCCACAAGCCTTCAGAATAAAAAATGTATATTTACCGTTACTATTTTTTTTAACGAATTTACGCCTCTAGAGGCTCTATATATATTATGGCTTGTAATAATTGCGGTACCGGAACAGACGGGAAACCAAAGGGTTGCAAAAGCAATGGAACATGTGCTTCAGACAGCTGCAACAAACTTACTGTTTTTGACTGGTTGTCAAACATGAACTTACCTAGCGGACAAGAACCTTTCAACTGTGTTGAAGTACGTTTCAAAAACGGAAGAAAACTTTACTATAAAAACACTGAAAAATTAACATTATCAATTGGAGATATTGTTGCTACTGAAGCTTCACCAGGACATGATGTTGGAATGGTAACTTTAACAGGAGAACTTGTTAAAGTACAAATGAAAAAGAAAAAGGTAAAGATTGACAGTGAAGATGTCCAAAAAATATACCGTAAGGCAAACCAAAAAGACATTGACATATGGACTAGTTCTCGTGAAAAAGAAGAACCAATGAAGGTTCGCGCAAGACAATTGGCTATTGAGTTGAAATTAAAAATGAAAATCTCTGATATTGAATTTCAAGGAGATGGATCAAAAGCTACGTTTTATTACACAGCTGAAGAGCGTGTTGACTTCAGGCAATTGATTAAAGAATTTGCCAAAGAATTTAGTATTCGAATAGAAATGCGTCAAATCGGATTCCGACAAGAAGCAGCTAGACTTGGAGGAATTGGATCATGCGGAAGAGAGCTATGTTGTTCTACTTGGCTAACAGATTTCAGGTCAGTCAGTACTTCTGCCGCACGATACCAACAGTTGTCTTTGAATCCGCAAAAATTAGCAGGACAGTGTGGGAAATTAAAGTGTTGTTTGAATTATGAATTGGATTCTTATTTAGATGCTTTAAAATACTTTCCCGATAAAAACGTCAAGTTAAGAACGAAAAAAGGAAATGCTGTTTCTCAAAAAACTGATATTTTTAAAGGAATGATATGGTATGCCTATGAAGGTGAATGGATGAATTGGTTTATGATTACCACCAAGGATGCTAATGAGATTATTGCTGAAAATAAAAAAGGAAACCTTGTTCCTAATTTAGAAGACTATACTTCTGATTTAGTAGAAGAAGTAGCTGTTGAATTTGAAAATGTTGTAGGACAAGATAGTTTAACTCGTTTTGACAAACCAAAACAGAAGAAAGGTCGTAAGCCACACCAAAAAAGAAAACCTCAAAATTCAGCGAATACAAAAGATACTCCGAATAATAAAAGAGAAAACTCTAACAAACGTCGCCCACAAAGGAAAAACGACAATAAAGAAAACTCTAACAAGCCACAGAACAAACGTCACCCTCAAAAGAAAAGAGACGACAAAGAAAACCCTAACAAGTCTACTGGACAACAAAACAGAAATAAAAAACCTACACATAAGCCAAAGGCTCAAAGTGGAGACGATGCAAAGAAACCTCAACACAAACCGAGACCAAAACCTCAAAATAAAAACAACCCAAAAAAAGACAATCCACCTAAAACCGATGCGTAATTTTTTAGTCCTTTTAATAGCAATAGTAACATTTGTTGCATGTGACTCTAAACATGTGCATGATGAATATAAAACTATTTCCAATACATGGAAAAAAGGAGACTTTGTACCTTTTTCATTTAAAGCACCAGACACTATCAACAGCTATAATCTATTCTTAAATGTTCGCAACAATAACGACTATGAGTTTAGTAATTTATTCTTGATTGTGGGACTAAACTTTCCTGAAGGAAACAAAACTATTGACACGTTGGAATATGAAATGACCACCCCTAGAGGAGAATGGCTAGGAACCGGTTTTTCAGATATAAAAGAAAATAAGTTGTGGTTTAAGGAGCAATTTCAGTTTCCAAAAAATGGTGATTACACTCTTAGTATAGAACACGCTATTAGAAAAAATGGAGACACTAGAGGCATAACTGAATTAAAAGGAATTACTGAAGTAGGATTTAGAATAGAAAAAAATACACAAGAGAAAAAAGCATTATAGTATGGCAAAGAAAGTGCAAAAAAAAGCAGTAAAAAAAACTACCGGCTTCGGAAAATTCATTAAATGGTTCTGGCTATTGTTTGTGTTAGCTATTATCTGCGTTGCATTACCATTTATTTTAGCATCCATGGGTGCTTTAGGTGACATGCCTGACCATACCGTTTTAGAAAACCCTAAAACAAATCTTGCCTCTGAAGTTATTAGTATAGACGGAAAAACTCTAGACAAGATTTATTTAAAAGATAATAGAACCCCTGTTGCTTATGACGATTTATCAAAACATTTAATTGATAATCTTGTTGCTACAGAGGATGAGCGTTTTTATGAACATTCTGGAATTGACATAAGAAGAACTATTACCGCTATCATTCAAATGGGACGCCGTGGTGGCGGGAGTACTATAACCCAGCAAGTTGCGAAATTATTATTTCATAAAAGAGAACATGCGACTACTATTGAAAAGTTAAAACAAAAAATTAAAGAATATGTAATTGCTACTCGTCTGGAACGCCAATATACCAAACAAGAAATTATAACCATGTATTACAATATTTATGATTTTGGAAATAATGGCGATGGTATTCGTTCCGCTTCGAGAATTTACTTTGGGAAAGAACCTAAAGATATCGATATAGAAGAAGCAGCTATGTTGGTTGGAATGTTTAAAAACTCTTCTCATTACAATCCAGTTAGAAATCCTGAAGGAGTTACCAACAGAAGAAATGTAGTCTACAAACAAATGCATAGGAACGAATTGATTTCCGAGACTCAAAAAGATTCATTACAGAAGCTACCTTTAAAGCTAGATCTGCATCCAGAGACGCATAATGCAGGTATAGCAACTTATTTCAGAAGTCATTTAAAAAAAGAACTGAAAAAATGGATTAAAAAGAATCCGAAAAACAAAGAGGGTGACTTATATAATGAATATAAAGATGGTCTAAAAATATATGTAACTATTGATTCTCGCATGCAAGCTTTTGCTGAAGAAGCTATGAAAAAGCATATGAAAAACCTACAAGGAGAACTTGACAAACAAAACAAGAAAAACAAAACTGCTCCTTTTAGAGATTTGGATCAAAAAAAAATCGATAAGTTATTGACACAATCCATGAAATGGTCTGAGCGCTATAGAATGTATACCAAGGAAATGGGTAAGTCAAAAAAAGAAGCCTATGCCTCTTTTGATGTAAAAAAGAAAATGAAAGTTTTCTCATGGAAAGGCGAAATAGATACTGTGATGACTCCTAGAGATTCAATGCTATATTACAAGAAATTTTTACACGCAGGGCTATTATCTATTGAACCACAAACAGGTAATGTAAAAGCATGGGTTGGCGGTATCAATCATAAACACTTTAAATATGACCATGCTAAACAAGGGAAACGACAAGTAGGTTCTACTTTCAAGCCTTTTGTATATGCAACTGCTATAGACCAATTAAAATATTCACCATGTGACACTATGGAAGATACTTTTGGATGTATATCCGAAGGAAGGTTTGGACTTTTAGAGGATTGGTGTCCAAAAAATTCTAACGGTAAGTATTCTGGTAAAATCACTTTAAAAAAGGCTCTTGCTAATTCTGTGAATACCATTTCCATGCAATTAATGGATAAAGTTGGACCAAAAAATGTTATACAGATGGCTCACAACTTAGGAGTTAAAAGTGATATTATTGAAGCTCCTTCTATTTGTTTAGGAACTCCAGATTTAAGTCTATATGAAATGGTAAATTCATACAGTACTTTAGCAAACATGGGGCAATATGTAAAGCCAACTATTATTTCAAGAATTGAAGACAAAAACGGAACAGTCTTATATCAAAATGTTCCTGAAACGAAAGATGTACTGAGTGAAGAATCTGCTTATGTTACGGTTAAGCTAATGGAAGGTGTAACTCGTTTCGGGTCTGGAGCTAGATTAAGATCAAGTAAAGGCTGGGGAGCGGAATATACTAAAGGACTAGTTACTGGACATCCATATCAATTCACTAATGACATTGCCGGTAAAACGGGTACTACACAAAATAACTCTGACGGTTGGTTTATGGGAATGGTCCCTAACCTAGTAACAGGAGTTTGGGTTGGTGCAGAAGACAGGGCAGTCCATTTTAACTCTATAAGATACGGACAAGGAGCAACTATGGCTTTACCTATATGGGCACAATACATGAAAAGTTGTTATACAGAAAAAGAATTAAATATATCACAAGAACCATTTCAAGAACCAGAAAACCTTAGCATTGAAGTAGATTGCCAAAAAGGCGCAAAGGAAAATGAGGAAGATACCAATGGTGATTTAGATTTTTAAGGTTACGATAATATAATATTACACCATGATTAAAAAAACAGTACAAAATGTAGAAGAGGCCCTAACAGGAATAAAAGACGGAATGACGTTGATGTTAGGAGGTTTTGGACTTTGTGGAATTCCTGAAAACAGTATTTCTGAATTGGTCAAAAAAAACGTAAAAGGAATCACTTGTATTTCAAATAACGCAGGGGTTGATGATTTCGGATTAGGTTTATTACTACAAGGAAAACAGATAAAAAAAATGATTTCTTCTTATGTAGGAGAAAACGATGAGTTTGAACGTCAAATGCTTTCTGGAGAATTGGATGTAGAATTAACTCCTCAAGGAACCTTAGCTGAAAAATGCAGGGCTGCACAAGCAGGTTTTCCAGCATTTTTTACACCTGCTGGTTATGGAACTGAAGTAGCCGAAGGAAAAGAAACAAGAGAGTTCAACGGAAAAATGTATGTTTTGGAAGAGGCTTTTAAAGCAGATTTCGCCATAGTAAAAGCATGGAAAGGAGATACTGCTGGAAACTTAATTTTTAAAGGAACTGCACGTAATTTTAATCCATGTATGTGTGGAGCAGCAAAAATAACTGTTGCTGAAGTTGAAGAACTCGTTCCTGCTGGTGAACTAGACCCTAACCAAGTTCATGTACCTGGAATATTCGTACAACGAATTTTTCAAGGAACAGCATACGAGAAAAGAATTGAGCAACGAACAGTAAGACAAAGAAACTAGATCATGTTAGATAAAACAGGAATAGCAAAACGTATTGCTAAAGAATTAAAAGATAGATATTTTGTTAATCTTGGTATTGGTATTCCAACCCTAGTTGCAAACTATATCCCTGATGGAATTGAAGTTGAGTTTCAAAGTGAGAATGGCGTTTTAGGAATGGGGCCATTCCCATTTGAAGGAGAAGAAGATGCTGATATTATTAATGCTGGAAAACAAACTATTACTACCATGAATGGTGCAAGCTTTTTTGACTCAGCAACAAGTTTTGCCATGATACGTGGTCAACATGTTGATCTTACCATTTTAGGCGCTATGGAAGTTTCTGAAAACGGAGATATTGCCAATTGGAAAATTCCAGGAAAAATGGTAAAAGGTATGGGTGGAGCTATGGATTTGGTTGCTTCAGCTGAAAATATTATTGTTGCCATGATGCATACCAACAAACGAGGAGAATCAAAATTATTAAAAAACTGTTCTCTTCCGTTAACTGGAGTAGGATGTGTTAAAAAAATAGTAACTAACCTTGCTGTACTTGAAGTTACAGATAAAGGTTTTAAGTTACTTGAGAGAGCTCCTGGAATTTCTGTAGAAGATATTCAAAAGGCCACTGAAGGAACCTTGATTATAGAAGGAGACATTCCTGAAATGACGTTGGATTAAACCACAGCTGGGTTTTAATTTTCCACAACATAAGGATTGTTCTCACACGCAATAATTCTAATCTTAAACCGAAGTTACTTTTATAAGTTACTTCGGTTTATATTTTATATCCCTTTTGGAATTGCCTCAATAAGTGATTTTGTATATTCTGATTCAGGGTTTTTATAAATTGAATCTGCTTCACCAATTTCTTCAATTTCACCCTTATTCATAACCACTAACTGATCACTCATATATTTTACAACAGCCAAATCGTGTGAAATAAATATATAACTGAATCCAAATTTATCTTTTAATTCATTCAATAAGTTCAATACTTGAGCTTGAACTGAAATATCCAATGCAGATACTGACTCATCACAAATAATTAATTTCGGGTTAACAGCAATTGTACGTGCAATTCCTATTCGTTGGCGTTGTCCGCCAGAAAATTCATGTGGATAACGATAAAAATGTTCTTCCAATAGCCCTACACGCTCTAATAATTCTATTGTTTTCTCTTTTCGTTCTTTGTCATTTTTATGCAACTTATGAACCTTCATTGGTTCCATAATTGCCTTACCTACAGGAATCCGTGGATTTAATGATGAATAAGGGTCTTGAAATATAAGTTGAATTTCTTTCCTTAAATTTCTCAAGGCTGATTTAGATATTTTTGTTATGTCCTCCCCTTTGTAAAAAATCTCTCCTGAAGTTGCCTTATCTAATTGTAATATAGCATTCCCTAAGGTAGATTTCCCACAACCTGATTCTCCTACTAAACCTAGCGTTTCTCCTTCATACAAATCAAAACTAACATTATTTACAGCTTTGAAACTAGTATCCTTAGTAAACAGGAGTCCTTTTGTAACATATTCTTTATCAACATTAACTACTTTTAATAACGGAGATGTGCTATATATTGTTTCATGATTACTTGCTCTTTCAGAAGATGAAATAACAGTATTTGATATTGAATTACTTAAATAATCCTGAATAGTAGGTAGTACTTCTAATCGCTCATTTACTGACGGTCTAGAGTTAATTAAGGCCTTGGTATAATCATGTTTCGGAGAATTAAACACCTCTTTAACACTACCATTTTCAACAATATTACCCTTATACATTACAACCACACTATCACTAATTTCAGAAACTAATGCTAAGTCATGAGAAATAAAAATGATACTCATTCCTGTTTCCTTTTGAATTGACTTAAGTAACAAAATAATTTCTTTCTGAACCGTAACATCTAGTGCTGTTGTTGGTTCATCTGCAATCAAAACATCAGGCTTACAAGCTATAGCCATAGCAATCATAACTCGTTGCTTTTGTCCGCCAGAAATTTGATGTGGATATTTATTGAATATTATTTCTGGTTCAGGAAGCCTTACCTTTTCAAATAACAATAACACTTCTTGTTTCGCTTCTGATGCTGACAAATTTAAATGACGTTCTAGTACCTCAATAACTTGCCTTCCACAAGTAAGTGAAGGGTTTAAAGATGTCATTGGCTCTTGGAAAATCATTGCAATTTTATTACCGCGAAGTTTCTGGAATTCAGCGTTACTGTATTCTAACAAATCATCTCCTAAATAATTTATTTCTCCCGAATTATATTTTGTTTGTTTTTTAGGCAACAAACCTAAAATCGCTAAGGATGAAACAGATTTCCCTGAGCCTGATTCTCCTACAATCCCTAAAATTTCATTCTTCTTTAACTGATAAGAAACATCAAACAATACTTGATTTGTACCTTGATGGCTTTCAAAAGAAATAGATAGATTTTTAACCGTTAAAATATTTTCTACCATATATTAAATTATGAATGTATGTTTTTACACTTTTAATCGACTACAAATCAAACGAACTAATCACTTGATTTTCAGTTAAAATTAAGTTAATTATTTTTATTAAATTAGCAGACCCTGAATAAGAACCCAAAACTCACATTAATGAAAAACTATTACTTTTTAAAGAAAATATTCACTTTATGTTTTCTATTATACCTAACAATAGGTTATTCTCAAACGGAACAGCAAAAAAAGCAAATCATTAAATCATATGATTTAAACAAGCTAAAGCAATTAGAAGAACAATTTAGCTTAAATGATAGAATTGAAAAAGAAAATGCTATAAAAGTTGCAAAAACAAAAGGATGGCCCATTATTAAATATAATAAGGATGGCACATTTGATGAACTACAACGCTTAAGAATTGATGGAACCCCTGTTTATTACACCACTTATAATGAGGATGCAGCCATATCTACTAGAGCAAACTTTATGCACAATGGAGGAGGATTAGGGTTAAATGTTGAAGGACAGGGTATGACTGCCTATGTTTGGGATGGAGGAGCAACCAGACCAACTCATGAGGATTATTCTGGTAGAGTGAGTATCGGTGATGGGATTACCGTTGGGAATTCAAATAGTTTTCACGCACAGCATGTAACAGGTACTATCGTTGGTCTAGGGTTAGGTAATGTAAGTGGACGAAATTCTAAAGGAATGGCTCCACAAGCTAATGCTGTGACTCATTATTGGGACAATGATTTAGGAGAAGCTACTGCCGCTGCCACAAACGGTATGTTATTATCAAATCATTCTTACGGATCTAATATTGTAAATGTTCCTGATTGGGCATTTGGAGCATATACTACTGATGCACAAGACTGGGATGAATTAATGTATAATGCTCCTTACTACCTAATGGTTGCAGCAGCTGGAAACGACGGTAATCAAAATTCTGAAAATGGGACTCCTTTAGGAGGAAACTCTGCCTACGATAAATTATCAGGAAACAAATTAGCAAAAAACAATATGGTTGTTGCTAACGGACAAGATGCCAATATTGGTATTAACGGAGTGTTAACAAGTGTCTCTAGAAACACAGGTAGCTCGGAAGGTCCAGCTGATGATTTCCGTATTAAACCCGATATTATGGGAAATGGTACTAGTTTACTTTCTGCCTATGATACTAATGACAGTGCTTATAACGCAATTTCAGGAACCTCTATGGCTTCTCCAAATGTTTGTGGTTCTTTATTACTATTACAACAACACCATAGTAATACCAATGGGAGTTTCATGAAAGCAGCTACATTAAAAGGGCTAACTTTACATACCGCTGATGATACCGAAGCAGCTGGTCCAGATGCAAATACTGGTTGGGGGCTCATGAACACAAAAATTGCTGCAGAAACAATTACTAACCATGGATTTCAATCATGGATATCTGAAGAAACATTATCACAAGGTGAAACATTTACAATGACTGTACAGTCTGACGGGACAAGCCCTTTACTAGCCTCTGTTTCTTGGACCGATCCTGTCACTGGAGGATATACAAATGGTGGTGTTACCAATGAAGCTACTGCTGCATTAGTAAACGACTTAGATATTAGGGTTACTCAAGGAGGTGTGCCAAATTACCCATGGAAACTTACTGGAGTCAATTCCAATACTAATTCTATAGGTACGGATAATACTGTTGACCCATATGAAAGGGTTGATATTAATGGAGCATCAGGTACTTATACAGTTACCATTACTCATAAAGGGACATTAACCAATGGTCCTCAAAGATTTTCTTTAATCATTACTGGATTGACATCAGTTTTCGCTTTAAATACTACAACTCCATCACAAACGATTTGTTCGTCAAGTGATGCCACTTATAATTTTAACTATACACAAACAGGAGGTGGTACAACAAGCTTTTCTACTTACGACCTTCCATCTGGAGCAACATTTAATACTTCTCCTACGACAATGAATACTACAGGGAATTTCAATGCGGTATTTGGAAACCTAACGGCCGTTACTGCCGGTAACTATGAATTTGGAATTCTTGCAGATAACGGAAGTGAAACTGAAACTAAAAACATTAATTTAAGAGTGGTACATTCCGACTTTACTCCCTACCCACAAATATTAACATCCCCCGCAACAGGAACTACTGCAGCATCAACTTTTCAGACATTAACTTGGCAGGAGAATCCTAATGCAGAAGATTATTTTATTGAAATAGCAACAAACCCTGATTTCACAACTATTATTAGTTCTGCCACTATTACCAATACAAGTTACACCCTAGATACCACTACCAGTTATACTCTTGAGGGCTTAAATATTTCAACTGTATATTATTGGAGAGTTAGACCAAATAACAGATGTAATACAGGTAATTATTCTGAAACATACAGTTTCCAAACAGGGTCTAATAACTGTAATTCCGTTACGCAAACAACGGACACCATTATTACCGATCAATCTACAGTTAGCTCAACAGTAAATTACCCTAATGCTTTAACAATTGGCGATGTTAATATCACCGTTGATTACACACACACTTGGATTGGAGATGTATCATTAACATTAATTTCTCCTGCTGGAACAAGAGTAACATTAATACAAGTAAGTACTTGTGCTGAACAAACTAATTTTAACTTCAAGTTTGATGATGACACTCTAAACACTATAGATTGTCTTGCAGGAAATACTAACTACCCAGCAATTAACACTTATAAACCTGTTTCTCCACTATCAACCTTTAATGGTGAAACATCTAATGGATTGTGGACATTAGAAATAACCGATGGCGGACCAGGTGATACTGGTACTGTAAATGAGTGGGCATTGGAAGTATGTGATCAATATATTTTAACAGGGACTACTCCAAACTTTACCAATAATGGCTTAAATCCTAACTTAAATTCTACTTATACAACACTTACTGGGGATATTGAAGCTACAACAGCTGCTGAAACTGCAACACAACAAGTATACACTTTAACTGAGTTACCGACTAAAGGGACGTTACTTAAAAATGCTACTGCTCTAACTATTGGAGACATATTTACTCAGGATGATGTAAATACTTCAAAAATCACCTATGCAAACACTGAAGTTGTTGCATTTGTAGATCAGTTTAAAGTTGATATTCAAAATGCTACTAGTGGATGGCTTCCTAACCAAATAGTGCCAATAAATGGGACTTTAGGTGTTATTGAATTTGATTCAAATGATTTAACTATATCACCAAACCCTACTAAAGGGATAATTAATATTCAAATTCAATTTGCAACAAATACTGATGTTATGATAAATCTTTTTGATCTTCAAGGTCGAAATGTGTTTCATACTTCAAAAGAATCTAATTCTGGATTATTCAATACCACATTAGATTTCGGTAAACTTGCTAATGGAGTTTATATAATTGATATACAACAAGGGAATAAGAAAACAACTAAACGAATTATTATCAATAATTAATTGGGAATTACAATTTATGTATAAAAAAACCGAAGCTTTAAGCTTCGGTTTTTTTATACATAAATAATTTCTTTATCCATTAATAGTGCTTCTCTTTTAAATTTTAAAAACACTTGAGCTACGGCAATAGTGTCTTTTTCACAATAGTTCACTATTCTCCCTAAATCATTTTCTTTATAATATACTCCAGCAACTTGGCTACCATCTATATCGTCTTTTGGCGATGGCACTCCTAAGATACTTGTTAATAGTTTTAATGAAGTATAATGCTTATAGTCACCAAACTTCCAGAGTTCCAGAGTATCTAAGTGTGGAATTTCCCAAGGTTTTTTTCCAAACAAATTTAGTACTTTAGGCAATTTTATTTGATGGATGACCATTCGTCTTGCTATGAATGGAAAATCAAATTCTTTACCATTATGGGCACATAATAAATGATATGGTTTATAGAAATGTTTATCTAACAGCACTTTAAAGTCTAATAAAACCTGTTGTTCCTCTCCCGAAAAGGAAGTAACTCTAAAGTTTCTATCTGAATTACTGGCTACAAAATAACCCACAGAAATGCATACTACTTTCCCAAATTCAGCCCATATTCCAGCACGATCATAAAACTCCTCAGGTGAAAATTCTTCCTTTCGTTGGTATTTTGTTTTTTGACCCCAAAGTTCCTGAACATTATCGTCTAACTCGTTGTAGTTAGCAAATTCTGGAACAGTTTCAATATCCAGAAACAGGATGTTTTCTGATTTAATTTTTTCAAGCATACTACTTTTTAATTAAGTTTTCTTAACTGAATCTTCTCTTTGTAATAGTTTGCTTGGAATTTAAAGATACATATAAAAGAAGAATAATCAGGCTTGAACTAATAATCTGTACTCAACATTCAAATATAATTTCAAAATCCCAAACACTAGACACCTTTATAGTAACAAGTTGAAATCATGCTAAAAACAAAAAAGATACACCATAACGCACACCTTTTTAAGCTATGTATTTGTTTATTTTAAACATACTATTAAAACAACGATTGTTGCTCACAACCTTGTTCGTGCTCTAACAGCCATTTTTTCCGCCATAGTCCCCCAGCATAACCAGTTAAGGATCCATCAGAACCTACTACTCTATGACATGGGAATACAATCCAAAAGGGGTTTTTACCATTTGCAGTAGCCACTGCTCTAATGGCTTTTTCATCGCCTAATAAACGAGCTTGCTTTAAATATGTAATCGTGCGTCCGTATGGAATGTTTAAAAGGGACTCCCAAACGTTTTGCTGAAATTCAGTACCGTTATAATCCAATTTTAATCCAAATACTTTTCTGTTTCCTTTAAAGTATTCATCCAATTGGAGGACACATTCTTGAAGATAATCAGGGATTATCTTTGAAGTTTCAATTTTATCATCTAGAATAGAGACTTTAGAAACCCCTTGCACACTTCCTTTAATTTCACAAAACCCTAAAGGTGTATTAATGTATACTGTTTCTAAATCACTACTCATCATCGATAATTCCTAGACGTTTAGCACGGTCTTCCCAGTTTTTTCTAGCTAATTGTTGCATATCAGAATCCGTATCACTTTCATCCATTATTTCCAGGCCTAATAAGGTTTCAATTACATCTTCCATCGTTACGGCACCACTCACTGAACCATATTGATCTACCACCAAGGCAATATGCTCTTTTTCAGCAATAAATTTTTCGAATAAATCAGGAATTGGTACATCTCGGTTTACAACCATTATTTTACGTTGCAACTCACTTAACAACATATTATCTTGATCTTCTGCTAATTGCTTATATATATCGTCTTTTAATACGTAACCAATAATATTATCTGGCTGGTCTTGATAAATTGGGATACGTGAAAAACGTAAGTTTTTATTTGCCTCATAAAAAATTTTAATACTAGTGCGCTCTTCAGCTATTTTCATAACGCTTCTCGGAGTCATAACATCTTTGGCTAAGATAGATTTAAAATTTAATAAGTTCTTAATCACTTTTGATTCTGATTCTTCAAACACACCTTCTTCTTTAGCAATATCCGCCATTGCTGAAAAATCTTCTCTACTTAACACGCTTTCTCCGTGCGCCCCTTTACCAATAAGCTTAGTGGTTAACTGTAATAACCATAATAGGCCTGTCCATTTTAAAGGAAACATTAATACTTTTAATGCTATAGCCGTAAAATTTGCTAAGTTTTTCCAATATGTTGCCCCTATTGTTTTTGGGATAATTTCTGAAACAACTAATATTAACATAGTCATAATAGCTGATACAACCCCTACAATATTAAATCCTAAGACATCTATTTTATAAGGTAACTGTTCTGCTTGTACTCCCACTAAAATCGCTCCTACAGTATGTGCAATCGTATTTAAAGTAAGAATAGCAATCAAAGGTTTATCAACATCCTTTTTCATTACCTCTAACTCTAAGGCATACGCTTTTCCTTCTTTCTTTTTTACATTAAGAAAGGTATTGGTTACACTTAACAATACTGCTTCTAATACTGAACATAAAAAAGAAAAAAAGATTGATACCGTAGCGTATATAAGAAGTAATGTCATTAATGTCTGTTATTAAAAATTGATTATTGCTTTAAAACGTGCTAATAAATCGGAAGAAAACTTATTAATCAAATCTTGCTCTGATTTAACAACTACTCCATCTACTTTTGCTAATTGCTCTAAAGATTTAATAAAAAAATCATAGGCTTCAATTATTCTTTTATACAAAAGATCAACCGAAGAACTATTGGCTACTTCATAATTAAATGACCACTTAATAGCATCCAACTCTTGGTGATCTTTTAAAATTATATTTAATTCATCAGTCTCTGCTTTCGATATTACACCATCTGCTATAGCTACTAGGTATAATAATTCCCCAAAAGTTTGATATAATCTATGCCTGCTTATCATTTTTTTGAGATTAGTTAGTACTCTAAAGGTATGAATTTATTAAATAAACTTCGTCTATTACTTAAATTATGAGATTAACTTGACAATATCCTTAGCAAAATAACTAGCTATAATATCTGCTCCGGCACGCTTAAAAGCCATGGTACTTTCCATCATGGTTTGATCGTGATTCAACCAACCTTTTTCTGCGGCTGCCTTAATCATAGCATATTCCCCACTTACTTGATACACAGCTACGGGAACGTCAAATTCATTTTTCACCTCTCGTACAATATCTAAATAAGGCATTCCCGGCTTAACCATTACAATATCAGCCCCTTCGTCAATATCCATTTCTGTTTCACGAAGTGCTTCAAAACGATTGGCATAATCCATTTGATAGGTTTTCTTATCACCAAATCCTGGTGCAGAATCTAAAGCATCTCTAAAAGGACCATAAAAAGCAGAGGCATATTTAGCTGAATAACTCATTATACCAACATCAATCATTCCTTCATCCTCTAAAGCTTCACGAATCACTCCTATTCTACCGTCCATCATGTCGCTAGGCGCAACAAAATCGGCTCCAGCCTCTGCATGGGAAACTGCCATTTCTGCTAATAATTCAGCTGTTTCATCATTTAAAATAATTCCCTCTTCAACAATTCCATCATGACCAAAAGAAGAATATGGATCCAAAGCAACATCAGTCATAACTAACATGTCAGGACATGCGTCTTTTACTGTTTGAATAGCGCGTTGCATTAAACCTTTTGCATTTAAAGCTTCAGTACCTGCATTATCTTTTAATTTATCTGGAACTTTTACAAATAACAATACCGACTTTAACCCCATTGCCCACAGTACTTTTACCTCCATGTACAATAAATCCAAACTAAAACGATAATAGTCAGGCATCGAGGCTATTTCTTCTTTTACCCCCATTCCTTCAACCACAAAAAGTGGTACTAAAAAATCGTTTGGAGTAATGTTATTTTCACGTACTAATGATCTGATTGCTTCATTAGTTCTTAATCGTCTATTTCTTCTAAGTGGATACATATTTTTATTTTAAACTAGCTATAAATTTTTCAACATTAAACTCTACATCATCTTCCCCTACTTGATCAAATGGGTTTTCCAAATGCATTTGGATATTATCTAAACTTACCAATATCACACTAAATAGTATTGGCATTGCGTAAATTAAATAAACAGAATATTTTTCTGCTGCAAAAGCAAAATATGGTCCGTAAATAATTGGCAAAAGAATAATAAATATTTGACTATACGTACGCAATGTACGTGGTGTTCTGTATTGGTATATGTGCTTTATTTTCTCAAAAGAAACCATCATTTTACTTAAAAATGAATTTGCTCTAGAAGCTTCTCCTGAAGGTAAGCCGAGGCTTCTTAATTTTTTTATAAACATTGATAATTCATCGAAACTTTCATAAATACCTATTTCGTTATTCTTTAGGTTTTCTAGTGGCTCTGTAAATGATGTTCTACAAGAACTTAATAGATGAGCAAGATGTTTTTTTACTTCATCTTGAGCTTCATCCGAAGCATCTGGCAACCAATGTTTCACTGCAAAAAACAAAGCCCTACCATGTGCTTTAATATTACCATACTGATCTAAAGCTGATTCCCTACGCTTATATGCTCCTCCTATAGAAAAAACAATTGGAAAAACGATTGCCGTTGCTATTAGTGTTAATGGGAAATTCGCTTTTATATGGTAATAATTACAAAAATAAGTTGATAACACAGAAAGCAATAACAAAACAAAAGTTTTATAGTTGATAATGAGCCCTATCCTTTTTATTGTTTTTAACATGTACTTATATTTTTATCTTATTAAATAATCGTTCTATCATTTTAGGTGCTCCAAAACGATATCCAAAATATATTTGGAAATAAGCATTAGAATCCTCTACTTTATTCTCTGGGCTTTTATTATAAGATACTCCAAAAGTATTGAATTGCATTCCTGTAAAAATAGTATCTGAATTATAGCCTAAATTTAAACGTCCTTCAAGACTAAAATTAGGGTGCGTCATAGATTTTTCAATCAAAACATTGTTTTCATCTTCTTCTATGGTTTTAGCAAATTTCAACCCAAAACCTGGCGACAATCCCAATGACGCGAAAAAATCATGATTCCTCCCAAACACAAAATTATGAATATAACCTGCATTTACATTCAAATCAAAATTACTTTCATTTATAATAATTACACTCTGATTTGAACTAGTCAATTCCGAATAAAAATAGGAGATACTCGGCACAAAACTTCCAGCACTTTTTGCTTGTTTCTCATTCTGAACCAATAACGCTTTAAATGAAAAGTTTTTATTCCATACATAAGCAGTTTTCCCTCCAAATCGTTTTAATTTTAAGCTACCTAATTTCAAGTATGAATCTTGATCTTTAATCCAACCATCAATAAAGTCACCTGTATTTTCTATGTAAAACCCTCCTATTTTGTAATAATTAAACTCCTGAATAAATTGCTTGATAAACAAGCGTAATTGAATCGTATTAATATCCGACTCTCCTTTTAACACTTCGTCTTCATTATTATTTAAAAATTTAGGTGAAAACCCAACGGTAAGCCCAATAAATTTGTATTGCAATGATGCCGTTGTCCTAACAGACTCATTAGGTTTTAATTCATAAAAACTACTATCAGTGCTGTTACTTACTTTATATGAAAATGAGTTGGTGTCTAATCCTAGCTTTACATTAATTTTACCTGAAAAGTCATAGGTATAGCCATTTTCTTGAGCATTACAAAATACTGCAAAAAACAAGGTAAATATTACTAAAATCACTCCTTTCATAGTACAATTTATTTAAGCCATTCTTTAGGACTCTGCAATACTTTTACTAATCGCTCCTCTTCACTTCCTTCTTCAGGAATATGATTATAATGCCACTGTACTTTCGGTGGTAAGCTCATTAAAATACTTTCTATACGTCCATTTGTTTTTAAGCCAAACAAGGTTCCTTTGTCATGCACTAAATTAAACTCCACATAACGTCCTCTACGTACTTCTTGCCAGCCCTTATTTTCTTCTGAGTATTCTAGGTTTTTTCTGCGTTCAATAATTGGCACATAACTATCTAGAAAACTATCCCCTATTTCAGTTACAAAATCATAACGATCTTGCATCGTAAGGGCTTCTGTTTCTTTTAAATAATCGAAAAACAATCCTCCAATTCCTCTTCCTTCATTTCTGTGTGCATTGTAAAAATACTCATCACATCTCTTTTTATACATTGGATAAAACGAATCATCGTGTTTATCA